>Ga0153985_1000056_pt1 | contig 34301 bp, 33 predicted proteins | sample TSGA069MetaG_FD_104715 | JGI IMG/M metagenome (GOLD analysis project Ga0153985, IMG submission 104715) | Attine ant fungus gardens microbial communities from Georgia, USA - TSGA069 MetaG | ecosystem: Host-associated > Fungi > Mycelium > Unclassified | place: USA: Georgia, Alexander Wildlife...
ATTGTTTGCAGTTCGCTTTTACTGACACGTTTTACTACTTTTTATGAAGAAATGAGGATGAGATAAGTTGAAAAGACAACTAGGAGTATCGGTGTATCCCGATCACAGTGATTTTGAAACAGACAAAGCCTATCTGCAATTAGCCCATGATTATGGCTTTAGCCGCATTTTTATGAGTATGCTGGAAGTGAGTGACGGCAAAGAAAACGTGCAGAAAAAGTTTAAAGCGTTGATTGATTTTGCCAAAGGATTAGGCTATGAAACGATTTTAGACGTGGCACCAGCCATCTTTTCGGAACTAGGCATCTCCTATGATGACTTGACCTTTTTCCATGAACTAGGTGCCGATGGGATTCGTTTAGATTTAGGCTTTGACGGCAATAAAGAAGCGATGTTGACCTACAATCCCTTTGGCTTAGCTGTTGAATTGAATATGAGCAATGATGTGGCGTATTTAGACAATATTTTGACCTATCAAGCCAACATTCCTTACTTATACGGCTGCCACAATTTCTATCCGCAAGAAGGGACTGCCTTGCCCTATGATTTCTTTGAAAAATGCAGTCGTCGTTTCAAGGAAAAAGGCATTCGAACCGCCGCATTTATCTCTTCTCAAACGGGAACGATCGGACCTTGGGATATCAATGATGGCTTACCGACCTTAGAAATGCACCGAAGAATGCCTGTAGAAACTGCCGCAAAGCATTTGTTTGCCACAGGCTTGATTGATGATGTCATTATCGGCAATGCTTATGCTTCGGAAGCAGAATTGGCGGCACTAGGAGCGATTGATCGCTACCAGACCGCATTTGCGATTGAATTTGTGCCTGAAATCAATGAAGTTGAACGCCAAATCGCCCTGGACGAGCAGCATTACCGTCGAGGCGACATCACCGATCGGATGATCCGTTCCACAGAAGTTCGTAAAAAGTATAAGAACCATGACAATCCTGTCCATGACCACGAAGGCGTCTTTCAACGAGGGGACGTTGTGATTGGCAATGATCGTTTTGGCAAGTACAAAAACGAGCTGCAAGTCGTGCTAGAGCCTCACTCAGATCCACGAAAAAATAAAATCGGTTCGATCGTCGAACAAGAGTTAGTTCTGCTGCCCTTTATCCATCCTTGGTCGAAATTCACTTTCACAGAGAGGAAGGTGTAACGAAATGTTTGATTTGATTATTCGTCAAGCCCGCACGATCGATGAAGAAGTATTTGATATTGGGATTCAAGACGGCAAAATCACTGCTCTGGCACCCACGTTGCAGGAGCAGGCGAAACAAGAGCTGACCTTAGCAGAAGGGGAGTTCTTGTCAGCTGGTTGGATCGATGACCATGTCCATTGTTTCGAGGAAATGACGCTCTATTATGATTATCCAGACGAGATCGGTGTCAAACAAGGCGTCACGACCGTTATTGATGCGGGGACGACTGGCGCCGAAAATATCCATCGGTTTTATGATTTAGCCAAAGAAGCCAAAACCAATGTCTTTGCTTTAGTCAACATTTCCAAATGGGGCATCGTAGAGCAGGATGAACTTGCGGATCTGTCAAAAGTCAAAAAAGAATTGGTCAAAGAAGCGCTGCAGAAGTTTCCTGACTTTATCGTCGGGATCAAAGCCCGAATGAGTAAAACGGTGATCGGCGAAAATGGCATCACGCCGTTGAAATTAGCCAAAGCGATCCAAGCTGAAAATCAACCGTTGCCTCTGATGGTCCATATTGGTTCAGCACCACCGAATTTAGCAGAGATTCTCGCTGAATTGGAAGCAGGTGATGTGGTGACCCATTGCTTTAACGGCAAAGCCAATGGGATTTTGGATCAGACGAACCAAACCATCAAGCCTTTCGTCTTTGCTGCCTATGAAAAAGGCTTGGTCTTCGATATTGGTCATGGGACAGACAGTTTCAATTTTGATGTGGCGGAGACGGCCTTTGCCAATCAGCTAAAGGCTTCTTCCATTAGTACGGATATCTACATCCGCAATCGTACCAATGGACCTGTTTTTGATTTAGCGACGACTATGGAAAAATTAGCGGTCGTAGGGTATGATTGGCGTGAGATCATCGAGAAGGTGACCAGTGCCCCTGCGAAGCAATTTCATTTACAGAACAAAGGCGAGATCGCATTGGGATATGATGCTGATTTTACGATTTTCCGCTTTGAAGAGGGCGAAAAGGAATTGACGGATTCTAACGGCAATCGCCGAATCACGACACAACAGATCGTGCCGCAAAAAGCGGTGATAGGAGGGGAACTTTTTGACACTGAATATTGAAGAACTAGGCTTGAAAGAAGTCATCAATGCTTCTGGCAAAATGACGATTCTAGGTGTCTCGAAAGTCAGCGAAGGCGTGCTTGCAGCCCAGCGCTATGGCGGGGAGCATTTCTTTGAAATGGCAGATCTAGCAGAAAAAACCGGTGCCTATTTAGCAAAATTGTTGAAAACGGAAGATGCGCAAATCGTTTCTTCCGCTTCGGCGGGAATCGCCCAATCAGTGGCGGCACTCATCGGTCAAGGAGACAGCTATCATTTGTACCACCCATATAGTGAGAAAATCAGCAAGCGGGAGATCATTTTGCCCAAAGGCCACAACGTAGATTATGGCACACCGGTGGAAGTGATGGTGGCGCAAGGCGGCGGAAAAGTCGTAGAAGCAGGCTATGCCAATATGTGCACACCCGAGCACATTGAACAGATGATTACGCCCGAAACGGCGGGGATCCTCTACATAAAGAGTCATCATACCGTTCAAAAAAGTATGCTGACGGTAGCAGAAACGGCCCAAGTTGCCAAGGCACACGATCTTCCATTGATCGTTGATGCGGCTGCTGAGGAAGATTTGTTTGCCTATACCCAAGCAGGTGCTGATTTAGTGATCTATTCAGGTGCGAAAGCACTGTCAGGACCAAGTGCTGGCTTAGTGATCGGCAAGCAGCCCTATGTCTCTTGGGTGCGCCTGCAATCCAAAGGTATTGGTCGAGCAATGAAAATCGGTAAAGACAATATTCTCGGATTTACCCAAGCCGTGACGGATTATCTAGCGGAGGGAACAGAATCTGGCGCTTCGATGCAAGAGCGCCTACAACCATTTATTGCGGCAATCAATGAAATCACTGGTTTCGAAGCAAAAATCGTTCAAGATAGCGCTGGCAGAGACATTTATCGAGCGAGTGTCAAAGTGAAAGAACCAAGTGCCAAAGCAGTGATCGACGCGCTAAAAGCGGGAGAACCAGCGATTTATACCCGTGAATACCAAGCCAATAACGGCATTATTGAATTTGATATCCGAGCAGTCAATGAACAAGAAATGGCAGTGATCACCGATCGCTTACAAGAAATTATGTTAGGAGCAACCCAAAAATGAAAACTTCACCCAATTATTTCGCTGACCGTGTCTGTCTGAATGTGTTAGCAAACTCTATTGAAAATGCGAAAGCTTGTTATGAAGCAGCAGAGGGCAACATCGTCCTAGGTGTTTTATCAAAAAATTATGCTAGCGATGAGGCAGCCATCGTTGACATGAAAACCTATCAAGCGGCAACAAATAATGCCCTTTCTGTTGGACTTGGTGCTGGCGACCCCAACCAAAGTGAAATGGTCTCCCGAATTTCCGCTGTTCTACAGCCACAGCATGTTAACCAAGTGTTCACGGGAGCGGGGACCTCACGAGCTTTGCTAGGACAATCTGAAACGATCGTCAATGCCCTTGTTTCACCAACGGGAAAAGTCGGCTATGTCAATATTGCTACTGGACCATTGAGTTCACAAACTCCAGCTGCAGAAGTCCCCGTCGAAACAGCGATCGCTTTATTAAAAGATATGGGGGCTAGTTCTATCAAGTATTTTCCAATGAAAGGGTTGGCTCATAAAGCAGAGTATCAAGCAGTAGCAGAGGCTTGTGCTGCGAATGATTTTTATTTGGAACCGACCGGCGGCATCGATTTAGAAAACTTTGAAGAAATCTTGCAGATCGCTGTTGATGCAGGAGTGAAAAAAGTCATTCCACATATTTACAGCTCGATCATCGATGGCGAAACAGGGGACACACGCCCTGAAGATGTACAGACATTAGCAGAAATGACGAAAAAGGTACTGGCAGCAGCCAAATAGGGGGGATCAATGATGCGGATCGGTGCTTACGGTGAGGTAATGATGCGGTTGACACCACCAGAATATCGAACACTGGAACAGACCCACTCTTTGCGGATGGATTTTACAGGAACAGGGGTCAATCTGTTAGGCAATTTGGCGCATTTCGGCTTAACGACGTCGATGCTGACACAAGTGCCAGCCAACCGTTTAGGGGATACGGCGAAAGCCAGCTTGCGTTCCTATGGGATTCAAACAGCATTTGTTGGCAAAAAATACAGCCATATCGGCAGTTATTTCGCCGAGATCGGCTACGGCGCTCGTCCGACTTACGTGACTTATCAAAATCGCCATCATAGTTCCTTTGGCGTTTCAGGTCCAGAAGAATATGCCATTGATGGATTTCTAGAAACAGTCGATCTCATTCATATTTGCGGGATCTCTCTTAGTTTGACTGAGAAAACCTGGAAAACTGCATTGGCTTTGGCGAAACAGGCCCATGTAAAGCAGATTCGCGTCTGCTTTGATTTTAACTTCCGCCCAAGCTTGAATGAAGAATTAAATCGTGAGGTACTAAAACAACGGTATGAAACGATCCTGCCTTATTGTGACCTAGTTTTCGGCTCTGTCCGTGACTTGGAGGAGCTGCTGGCATATCCCTTAGAGGAAACAGAAGGTGCCGAGCTTGCGTTGATCCAATCCTTTATTGACCAGTATCAACTAGAATGGTTCTGCGGGACACGCCGTCTAGCCGTGGAAGACAAGCAATTTATCAGTGGAAGAATCATTACGGCGCAGGATGCCTATGAAACGGCACCGCAGCTGCTGCAAGTATTGGATCGGATCGGGGCAGGGGATGCCTATGCCGCTGGTGTATTATTAGGCTATGCCGAAAAATGGTCGCTCCAACGCACTGCTGATTTTGCAATCACGAATGCTGTATTGGCTCATACGATGCTGGGAGATGTCCCATTAACCACCAAAGAACAAGTGGAACAAGTCTTACGGGCACCTGGGAAAGACTTGATTCGCTAGAAAAAACACTTGCGTCCTTCTCCTAAAAGCGATGGATGATTGCGCAAAAGCAGCCGATTGTTCTGCTTTTGCGCAGTTATCCATCAAGAGAAGGACGCAAGTGTTTTTATTGTTTTAAAAAGGTTTCTACTTTTTTCTCAGGGATCACCCACAACAATAGCACGAGACTATCCAGCGTGATGATAAGTAGTGGATGGACCAGCCAGCCGAGGAGCAATGCCAGCACGTTGATAAACAACGTAAAGTAGAGTTTCTTGTATCCGCGAAACAGTTCTACGATGGCTTGATTGTCAGGGTTGGCACGCACCAAGGACTTTCCTACAAGGAAATAGCTGAAATCCGTCAATAAAATGACAGCTCCGTAAAGCAGTTGAGGGGCAAGAGCGACTGGATAACGACTGACCCATGACGTTACAAAAGGAAAGAGGGTTAGTGCCAGGATCAATAAATGATTCGCCCACAAGGTCCAACCGTCAATTTTAGATACTACTTGAAATAGATGATGGTGATTGTTCCAGTAGATCGCTAACATCACAAAGCTGATCAAATAAATAATAAATTGCTGTTCCACTCCTAAAAAAGAAGCAAAGGTATCGCCTTCGGGCTGGTGCAATTCCAGTACTAATAAGGTCATTACGATCGCAATGACCGCATCCGTAAAGGCTTCGATTCGATTTTTTGACATGTACATCCATCCTTTTAAGTTTCTGTTTACTGGATCAGTGTACGCGATTGTCAGAAATTCGTCGAATGATTATTCTCGGGACAAAAGCCAACGTTCCAGCTATTTCGCAATTGGCCCATTGCCTAGTGCACCGAATAAAAACAAATCGATCGCTTCTGGCATCTTGTCTTCTTTTTCTGGTGAGTCCAAGTGAGCCGCCATCAGCACTAATAACTGGCTGGTAACAAATTCTGGATCGACATCCGAACGGAGATTGGAATCACTGCGACGGAACAAGTCAAGAAACGGTTCTTTGTAATTTTTCCGCCAAAGCAAGTACAGTTTTTTTGAAGTGTCCTCAGAAACGGTATGCTGAATGTCGTGCATCATCATATAAAAATTGATGCGATGCCGACTTCTTAAAAAAAGAAACATGTTTAAGATTTTTTCAGAGATCGTCAAGGAAGTATCTTCAACAGTCTGATTTAGTTTTCCAGAAACCTCTTGTGCCAAAGAGACCATCACTTCATAATAGATGGCTTCTTTGCCTTTGAAGTGATAATAAAGATTGGGTTGGGTGATGCCGACGGCTTCTGCGATCTGTCTAGTAGAAGTTGCTTGATACCCCTGCTGCATAAACAGGTTTTCTGCGACTCGTAATATTTTTTCTCGCAAGTTCAAAGTCAGCCCTCCCAACGTTCCTGACGAAGCATTTTTTTCGCGGTAAACAAAAGTTGGATTTTCCGTTGTTTCGGTACCGCTGTTTTTTCAGCAAATACTTGATAGTTGTTTTTGCGGATCACAGTCAAGATTTCCCGATAGATCAAAGCAGCTGCTAATAGAGCTTCACGGCAATCTTCATCGATTTGCGGCATCATGACAAAAGATTCCTGATAAAGCGTCTCAGCAAGTTGCGCTTCGTGTTCCCACATCTCGATAAACTGCTGGTTTTGATTGCCAGCTGCTAATGCCTCTCGCGAAAGGTTGAATTGCGCCAAGACCGTTTGTGGCAAATAGATGCGGCCCATTCGCAGATCCTCGCCAATATCACGTAAAATATTGGTGCGTTGCATCGCTTCACCCAATTTTATGGCGGGCTCTTGAATCGCAGCGGCTGTTTGTGAGAGAATCGGCAAGAGCATCAGACCCACACTGCCGGCTACGTAGTAACTATAGTCGGAAAGCTCTTTTTCAGAGGTGGGCTGCTGGAAGTCAAGGTCTTGTTTTTGTCCCACCAATAGATCGAAAAAGGGTTGAAACTGTAGGTCAAACTGTTGGAAAGAAAGGGTCAATGCCCGCCAAATGGCTTCATCAGGATCTTCTTCCTTGATGGCTTGCGGCAAGTCGATCGCATCGCCGGTTAATAGTTCTTGTATTTCTTCCAAGCGTTTTTTCATGGCTTCGATCAACAATGGGTCATGCTTTTCATCGACGGCATCATCGGCACGTCGGCAAAAGGCGTAGACGGCATAGACGGCGCGTGCTTTGTCTTTTGGCAATTGAGAAAAGGCGGTATGAAAGTTTTTCGAATGCTTTTTTATGATGGCCTCACAGTATAAAAAATCGTTGTCGTATTCATCAAAGACGCTTAATGATTTAACGGTCATCTTTTAACAACTCCTCCACAGCTAACTTGGCACTTTGCATCACGATTGGCACACCCGCTCCCGGATGCGTACTGCTGCCGCAGAAGTATAGGCCTTCTGCATAATCAAATTTATTATGGGGACGATAGTAATTGCTTTGCGCCAAGGTTGGTTTCAAGCCAAATGTCGCACCGTTGTAGGCATTGAACCGATCATTGAACGTATCTGGCGTATACATTTTTTCATACACGATGTGTTCATCGATATCCGTAAAGATCGTTTTTTCTTTTAATAATCCAATGATCTGCTGGCGGTAGCTTTGAATCGTTTCATCCGTCCATTGATCAAATTTAGATAATTCAGGTACTGGGACTAAAACATAAAGACCTTCTTGACCATCAGGTGCTAAGGAAGCATCTTTCAGGGTTGGACGATACAAGTAGAAGGATGGATCTTCTGGCAGCTTGCCAGCCTCGAAAAGATCGTCTACATTGCGTTTGAAATCATTGGCAAAATAAATGCTATGGAGTGCGCTATCTTCATATTTTTTGTCCAGTCCTAAATAAAGCAAGAAACAAGAACAAGAGTAATCCATCGAAGCGATTTTTTGATTGGTGTATTTGCCGCGTTTTGAATCATCAGGAATCAAGCTTTCCATAGCATAAGGAAAATCAGCCGCACAAATCACGGCATCTGCGGTGATCGTTTCTCCATTGACACGAACGCCTTTGGTTTGCTTGTTTTCGATCAATAATTCATCGATTGGGGTATTGTAATGGATCGTTCCGCCTAATTCTTGGAACAAACGTGCCATACCAGTGGCTAATGTATACATGCCGCCTTTGATGAAATAGACCCCATACATCAACTCGATCATAGGGATGATGGTATAAAGGGACGGCCCTTGGTAAGGGGAGACACCGATATACAAGGTTTGAAACGCTAATGATTTTCGCAGGCGATCATCTTTGACAAATTTAGAAATGGAAGAGTAGGCGTCACTAAACGTTCGCAGCTTTAACCCTGCCCATAATGATTTGGGATTGTAAAAGTCTCGCCATGTCCGAAACGACTTGGTGATGAAGGACTCTTTGGCGATCACATAGCGTTTGTAAATATCTGCTAAAAAGGCAAAATAGCCTTGAGCATCTTCTTCCGAGATCGCTTCTAGCGTTTTGGTCAATTCTACTAAGTCGTTTGAGAAGGTCAGCGGTTCGTCTTGAGCAAAATACAGCTGCAGCATCGGATCGACTTTCTCCATAGGAATATAGTCATTCGGATCAACGCCAGCAAATTCAAACACTTCACGATAAATTTCAGGCATCATCACGATGGTGGGTCCCACATCAAAGGTAAAGCCGTTTTCCTTGATCTGATTCATTTTGCCCCCAGGTTGACCTTCTTTTTCGTAGAGGGTGACGTCATAGCCAAGTTTTTGCAAACGGACAGCAGCAGCTAATCCTGACACGCCCGCACCGACAACAATAATTTTTTTCATGCTTGCTCCTTCTGCGAATCACTTGATTCGGCTTCTTTTTTCGTGTGTTCTTTTTCTTCTAAAACGCCATCCTTCATGACGAGGACCCGATCACAATAATCTGTCAAACGGGTATCATGGGTCACCATAATGGTGGCTTTTTGTTTTTCTTTGGTTTCTTTTGCTAAGATTTTGACGACTTCGACGGCTTTTTTTGAATCAAGACTCGCCGTTGGTTCATCTGCCAAAATGATGGTGGGATCATGATAGAGCGCTCGGGCAATAGCCACACGCTGCCTTTCACCACCAGATAGTTCATCGGGGTATTTGTTCTGCAGCTTTTCAATCCCTAGTTGTTCAAACAATTCAGTAGCTGATTGCTCTTGGGGTTCTTTGCTGACCTTATCCACCAATTGAAGTTGCTTTTTGACCGTCAAAAAAGGGACAAGGTTGGAAGCTTGTAAAATAAAGCCGATCTTTTTGAAACGAGTTTTTGCCCGTTGCTTTTCTTTTTGTTTACTAAAAGGTTCGTCATTGATAAATACTTCGCCTTCAGAGGGAGCTTGTAGACCACCGGCAATCGTCAGAAAGGTACTTTTCCCAGAGCCGGAAGGACCGATGATGGCGACAAATTCGCCTTTTTCTACCGAAAAGTTGGTTTCTTTCAAGGCTTCAATCGTCGCGTCCCCATCTTTAAATGATTTTTTGACTTGTTTGAATTCAATGGCACTCATGTTTTTTCCTCCTATCCGATTGCTTTCAATGGGTCGATTTTTACAATCGTTCGCACCGAGAAGAAAGCACCTAGCATCGCGATCAGAATCATCATTACACTGATACTAGCAAAGAATAATAGATTGATTTGGAATGGCACTGCCGCAGGTAACACGAGGGCGGTACCGATCGTTGCCAACCCACCGATCAAAACACCCGAGGTGGCCAACAAGAACGTTTGGGCGATCACCGAAAAAGCAATGTAGCGGCTAGAGATCCCTTGGGCTTTCATGACACCGAAAATTTCTGATTTTTGCATCGTTAGTACATAGATAAAAATACCGATAACGATGGCAGCGATCACGATCAAGAACCCGATCATAAAGCCAAAGGTCAGCACTTGTGCGTTGTAACCAGGCAATTCATTAATAAATTTGCTGATATCCGTAGCGACTAGATCATCTGGCACTTCTTTGATTTTGCCACGAGTTACGATCGCGTTGATACGGGCATTTTCTGAATCATCTTCTTTTTCAAAACGAATTTCTTGATAGGCACCGATCGAGGTGTAGAGGACCGGAGCAACACTGAAGCGGGCGTTATCTGTAAAACCGACGATTTTCAATTTTTTGTCACTGCCGGCTAATTTGATGGTGTCACCAATGGAAATCCCGTATTCTTCCTCAATGCTGCTGTCTGCGACCGCTTCATCATCTGACGCAAACATCTCGCCATCGATAATATTTGGTGCTAGAAATTGATCTGGATCAATGCCGAAAAAGGTGACATCGACTTTTTCACCGTTGTCTTCTTTAGTCACTACCCCAGCGGTTTGCGCCAAAACAGCTTTTTCTGGTGCATCGACTTCGTCATAAAGACTGCGAGGAAGCATCGACATGTTTAAATTATCATTTGCTTCTTCAGTCAACAAAATTTGATCTGCCTCCCATTTGTCGACCGCCATCCGATTATCTTGAGCCAACCCATACGCTAAGCCAGTTAAAAAAAAGACCAGATAGGCGATTAAAAACATGACCCCTGTGACTAGGGCGTAACGCAATTTGGAATGGCGTATTTCATTGATTGCCAAAAACATAACGATTCCTCCTATTATTTTATCACTTGATAAAATAAAAATACCATTTTTTTTATTTTCAGCAAACTATCTTGCTTACAAAGAGTAAATTCGGTGAAAAAAGGAAGGTTATTTAGAAGGGCGTCTGTTGATTGAAGAAAACCAGTTGCTGCTCTTTTATTTCGATAGAATCGTTTGAGCAATGAAGGAGAGGGGCGACTTCCGTGAAAAAAGAACTAGAATAACAATAAAAGCCCTCTGATTCAGCGCACGCAAACACTTGGCGTATTTTGAAATCAGAGGGTTTCTATTTAAAGTCTGGTGCTGGATCAAAGTGTCAATCGTCAGTTTCTTTGCTTGTAGCGATAACTAACGGCACGATTTTTTCAAAGGAGTGACGAAAGCTTTCAGGTTGTGCTAACTTTTGATAAATGATCGCCAAACCGTCTTGGTTTTTGCGATAATCCAAACAAACCTTCAGCTCACTTTGAGGACCATATTTCTTTGAAATGTACTGATACGCTTCTTGGTGCAATTGTTCTAGATCTGTGAGTTGCTTTTTCTCATAAGCAAAAAGCAAGGTTCGCTTGAGGATTCGCTCAAAATCTAAGTCACGATCGGCTTCGGAAATAATTTTGCCATAAAGCGAGCGAGGCTCATAGGGCAGCGAGGCGCGATGGTCTTCTACTGCTTCGCCGATCATTGAAATGACTGGAGGAGAGAAAAAGCGTGGCAACACAGCATCTTGTTCAACGATCTTGCGGGAATTGCTTTCGTGGTTTTTGCGGCCATAGAGCAAGCCGATATCATGGTAGGCAGCTACCGTATAGACGATATTCAGGTCAACAGGCAATGTTTCAGCAATCTCAAAACTATTTTGGATCACTTGGTGGACGTGCGCTGGGGAGTGACTGCTATCCAATTGGTTGTATTGTGGGATGATGGAGCTTTCAATATAGTGCTTTAGTTGTGGATCAATCTTCATTTATCTGGTTCTCCTGCCTTTCTTATGCTAGATGAGGAGGAATTGAGCCAGTGCTAAACCGATCACTCGTTTCTAGACCTAGCGGCTGACGACAAAAGCCAAAGGGCTGTCCATCAATGGTGATTTGCTGCTTGAGCCACGGAAGGTAACTGATGGTATCTGTTGGATCGCCGGCAGCTGCTTGTTCCATTTTCTGCCATTCATTCGACGTAGAAATCGTTGCAGCACCTTTGAGTAACCCTTGCCAAATCACCTGGATCTCCTCGGGACAAAGGTTTCCTGCCATTGATGACAGCCCGTTAAACCCTAGTGCGACCTTTTCCGCCAAGTCCGCTTCACCACCAGCATAAAAACGAAAATCGGCAGCCGTCTTTGTTTTTAGTTGAGGCACTCGCTCCTTACTGCCAGCTTCTTTTAAGCCGATCACCCGAGGGTCAGCGATCAAGGTCAAGAGACTTTCTGCAGATAAATCAAAGCCCGTGCGGCGGGGATTGTTGTATAAAATAACTGGTTTTTCGCAAGTATGGATCAATCCCTGAGCATAGAGGACGGCTTCCTTTTGGGTCAGGCAAAGATAAGGGGGAAAGCCTAAAACCACACCATCGATTCGGGGATTTTTGCTGATTGCTTCTGCCAACGCGAGCGTTTCATGAAATACAATGCCAGCTAAACCGAAGAGGACTTCGAAATCGGCTGCCCAGCTGGTTTCTTGCGCTAAGGCATGTAGAAGCTGTTTTTTTTCTGTTAAAGTCAATGAATGCTGTTCACCGGTGGAGCCACACACCAAAACCGATTTGATCCCTTGCTTTTGCAGTTGCAAGATATGAGCGATCGTCCTTTTCGTGTCAAGTCTTTCTGCATGGTCAAATGCTGTTGGGACGGCAACATGCAGTGAGTGATTCAATGAAGTCATCCGATTCATCCTTTCTTGTGATACGTTTAGCCAGCGATGTTCTTCTTGCTTCTGGTGCAAGCCAAGGAAGACGAAATAACTGATTATCCACTAAGTGTAGCAAACTTCTCGTTTCAGCAAAAGGCTTAGCAAAATATTTTTAAAACGGTGGTTGCGTTTTCAAATAAAGCATGGTATTATGCAAGTAATAAAACAGGCATGTGACTGGTAATGCAGGCAGGACCTATAAAAAACATGGAAGGGATCGTTGGATTCCGTTCAATGTTTTTGTAGGTGCTGCCTGCTTTTTTCTTTGTTTGGCCAACAAAGGAAAACTAATTAAAGGAGAAGAAAATTATGAATGTAAAAGAAACGGCAACTGCCATCGTTGAGTTGATTGGCGGAAAAGAAAATATCGCACATTTGGAACATTGCTCCACACGCTTGCGCTTTACCTTAAAAGACAATAGCCTCGTACAAAAAGATGACTTGGAAAAAGTCGATGGCGTGATTGGGGTGCGACAAAATGTCCAATGCCAAGTCATCATCGGCAATGATGTCGTCGAAGTGTATGATGAGGTTATGAACGTGTTAGGTCATGAGCTAACAGCGGATGGAGGAAGTGAAGGCAAACAAAAACAATCGTGGGGTGCGGTCCTGCTTGATTTTATTATCTCGATTTTTCAACCGTTGATTCCAGCAGTCGCTGGAGGGGGCGTCTTGAAATCCTTACTGTTACTTGCTTCTGTCACTGGATTGATGGACAATACGAGCCAAACGTATCAAATTTTGAATCTGATCGGTGGCGCACCATTGTATTTCTTACCGATTTTAGTGGCGATCACCACGGCAAATAAATTAAAGGTCAACCAATTGGTGGCGGTTTCCGCTGTCGGTGCCTTGATTTTGCCTGAACTAACGACACTATTGACAGATGGCGCAGCTTTCATGGGCTTCGGTTTACAAAATATCGCCTATGCGTCACAAGTATTTCCAGCCATTTTAACGGTTTTATTTTACGCTCAAATTGAAAAACTGTTTACTCGAATCTCACCAAAACCGATCCGTATCTTCTTTGTTCCAATGATGAGCTTAGTTATTACGGTTCCAGTTGCTTTATTGATTTTAGGCCCATTAGGCTTTGAAGTCGGAACGATTTTCTCAGCAGCGATTATTTGGCTGTATGCCCATTTAGGTTGGGTGGCAACGGGGATCTTAGCCGCTGTTTTACCATTGATGGTGGTTACCGGTATGCACAAAGCTATGATTCCTTATGCTGTTTCGTCCATGAGTGAGATGGGGGCAGAGCTGTTATACTTACCTGCCTCATTGGCACATAACATCGCAGAAGCCGGTGCTTGTTTTGCGGTGAGTGTTCGGACCAAAGACCAAAAACTTCGTTCAACCGCTGTTTCTGCAGGCATCTCCGCCCTTTTTGGCATAACCGAGCCTGCTTTGTATGGGGTGACGATCCTGCACAAACGAGTGCTTTACGGCGTGATGGCTTCCAGCCTAGTTGGTGGTGCAGTGGCTGGGTTATTTGCCATCAAGGCCTTCGCATTAGTTGGTCCCGGTCTAGCAAGTATCACTATGTTCGTCGACGAAGCCAACCCGATGAATCTTGTGTGGGCATTAGTCACGTTAGGGGTATCCTTTGCTGTTTCCTTCGTCCTTGTCCTTTTCTTATTCAAAGACAAAACAGTGGAAAATAAGACGACAGTTGCCGATCCGAAAGCCGAAGTATTGAGTAAACCAGTAGAAGGCCAAGTGGTCGCCCTATCTGAAGTCAACGATGAAGTCTTTTCAAGCGGTATGATCGGAGAAGGTTTCGGGATCATCCCGACGTCTGGCGAATTGATCGCACCAGAAGATGGCGAAATCACGATGTTGTTTGAAACCAACCATGCGATCGGGTTAAAAACTCGTAATGGCGCAGAATTGCTCTTTCATATCGGCTTGGATACCGTTCAATTAGAAGGCAAACACTTTACCCCTTACGTGAAAGCGGGGGATCAAGTGAAACAAGGGCAACCCCTGATTCAATTTGATCTAGATGCCATCAAAGCAGCTGGGTTTGATCCAATCGTGATCTGTGTGGTCACCAATCAAGAGAACTTTACTGTCAAACCGATCGAATCAACCGATGAGCGCAACGAACAAGGTGTTTTATCGATTGCACCGATCGTCTAAACCAATGAGCAATGCAACAAAAACAATGTAAAAGGGGATTGAAAAAATGACTGAAACAACTTTTCCAAAGGACTTCTTATGGGGTGGCGCTATCGCCGCAAATCAAGTAGAAGGGGGATGGAATCTTGGCGGCAAAGGCTTGTCGGTAGCGGATGTGGCTACTTACAAACCTCATGTCGACGTGAAAAACTTTGCAGCACATATGAGTGTGACTGTTGAAGCCGTCAAAGAAGCAATGGCGGATTCAACGGATACCATCTATCCAAAACGCCGAGGGATCGACTTCTATCATCGCTATCCAGAAGATTTGGCTTTATTTGCGGAGATAGGTTTTAAAGTATTGCGTTTATCGATTGCATGGACCCGATTGTTCCCAACTGGGGAAGAAACGACACCCAATCCAGAAGGGATCGCTTTTTACCGCAATGTCTTCCAAGAAATGCAGCGTTTGGGAATCAAACCGATCGTAACGTTGTCTCACTATGAGATGCCGTTAGCGCTGAGCTTGAAGTACAATGGCTGGGTGGAACGTAAAGTGATCGATGACTTTGTCCGTTTTGCGACCGTCTGCTTTGAAGAATTTGGGGAGTATGTGGAGTATTGGCTGACCTTTAACGAAATCGACAGTATCCATCGTCATCCCTTTACAACAGCAGGTCTCATTCCTGAGCAATCAGAAGCTGGTAAGGAAGAGCAAGACGTATATCAAGCCCTCCATCACCAATTTGTGGCCAGCTCATTAGTGACAAAAATCGCCCATGAAATAAATCCCGACAACAATGTCGGCTGTATGATCACGAAGTTGATGACGTATCCATTGACTTGTGACCCATTGGATGTTGAATTAACTTTAAAGAAAAACTTGGAAAATGATTTTTATGCGGACGTTCAAGTCAAAGGTGCTTATCCGCGAATGATTGAAAAAGATCTCGAAAAACGGGGCATCAAGATTGAAATGGCACCAGAAGACCGCCAAATCTTAAAAGATCACACCGTTGATTTTCTTTCTTTCAGTTATTATATGTCTATGGCTGAATCAGGCGACCCACATGCGGAACGGACACCGGGCAATACGGTTTTAGGGGTAAAAAATCCCAAGCTGCCGTCAACTGAATGGGGCTGGCAGATCGATCCTAAAGGCTTGAAAATCTCCTTGCTTTCATTGTATGATCGGTATCAAGTGCCATTGATGATCGTTGAAAATGGTATGGGTGCCGTGGATGTCCTTGAAGACGGTCAAGTGCATGATCCGTATCGGGTCGATTATTTCAAGGCACACTTCAAACAAATGAAGGAAGCCATCGATGAAGGAGTCGATTTGATTGGTTATACTTCATGGGCACCGATCGATCTGGTCAGTGCGGGGACGTCACAAGTGACGAAACGCTACGGCTTCATTTATGTGGATGCCGATGATGAAGGAAACGGCAGTTATGACCGTTTGAAAAAAGATTCCTTCGATTGGTACAAAGAAGTGATCGCTACCAATGGCGCAAGTTTGGCAGAATAAACAGTGAGGAGCGAGAGTGCATGATTTACATCAAGAAAGTCTTAAATTCAAGTGTCGTACTTGTTGATAAGGAAGGCCAGGAAATGATTGCACTTGGGAAGGGGATCGGCTATGGAAAGAAAGTCGGCGACAGCATAGCCGATACCCAGATCGATCAAGTTTTTCTGCCAATCGATGAAAAAAAATCGGGTCAGTTTGCCGATTTGGTGGATGAGATTCCGTTGTACTATTTTGAAATGACCAAAGAAATCGTTCAGCTGGCGCAAAAAATGCTGCCGTATCCGCTAAATTCAACGATTTACCTTACCTTATCGGATCACTTGCACTTTGCTGTGGAACGTCAGCAAAAAGGCTTGAGTGTGACGAATCGACTCTATTGGGAAATCAAGAATTACTATACGGAGGAATTTCGAGCCGCCGAACAGGCACTACGCTTGTTGAAAGAGAAGTATCAAATTGATCTGCCGGAAGAAGAAGCCTCCAATATCGCGTTTCATTTGATCAATGCCCAGTCGAACACCGAGGAAAATCAAGATGGGTTGAAAAAAGCCAAATTGATCGGGTTGATCGTCAATATGGTACGCTACTCGATCCAGCAAGACGTCAACACCAATTCGATCCATTATAATCGCTTTATCACCCACGTGCGTTTCTTCGTTGACCGGTTCTTTTTGGATGGTCTGCTGCAAGAAGAAGACGAAGGACTATACCGTCAAATGTGGGCTCTTTATCCAAATGCTATGGAGATCGCGACAAAAGTCAAAGCCTATATCGATAAAGAATATCAAACGAAGATCCCTGTCAATGAAATCGTCTATCTAGGCGTTCATATCAATCGGTTGATGAACCATTCAGCGATCAATTCCTAAGCGTCCTCATTTTTAACAAACACAAACAAGCCGTTTCCCTTTGCTGGAAGAAACGGCTTGTTTGTATTTAGTAGGCTTGCTTGTCAGGAATCACGCCTCGAACGCCGCCTTTTGGTTCCTCCACGTCGCCTTGGTAGCGTGGGATCAAATGACAATGGCAATGAAAGACCGTCTGTCCGGCAGCCTCCCCGCAATTGAAGCCGATGTTGAAGCCGTCTGGTCGATAGGTTTCCAACAAATAGGCTTTGCCTTCCTGCAACAAAGCCTGCAAGTCTTGTAATTCCTCTTGGGTGAGGGCAAAATAATCCCTTCGATGTTCTTTGGGGATCAATAGCAGGTGTCCAGGGGTGACGGGAAACTTATCAAAGATCGCATAAAAGCGTTCGTTTTCAATGATCGCATGTTTTGAGGCAGTACAAAAAATACAAGTCAAAATCTTCCGCTCCTTTTTCTCAGCTAGATAGCGTATCGATACTTATCTTTAGTGTACCAAAAGCTGATTCGAAATGAAACGCACGACAAAAAGCATGTCATTATGAGTCATTTGCGAGTAAAATGAAAAAAAGTTTGCTGATTCGCTTGACTTAGAGTGCACTTCAACCTGTATGCTTAGTGTAACTTAAAAAACAGGAGGACGAGCAAATGAACTATGTAAAATTTGGCAATACGGGACTTGATGTGTCACCATTATGTTTAGGGACAATGGGATTTGGCGATCCCAATAGTGGCTTTCATGAGTGGGTGTTAGAAGAAGCAGATAGTCGCGAAGTCATCAAAAAAGCCTTGGATCTAGGCATCAACTTTTTTGATACGGCAAATGTCTATTCTTATGGAGCGAGCGAAGAAATCGTCGGTCGAGCATTGAATGATTTTGCTCCGCGGGATGAGATCGTGGTTGCCACAAAACTGTATTCAAAAATGAAGCAACGGCCAAACAGTGGAGGGCTGTCTCGAAAAGCGATCTTTTATCAAGTCGAACAAAGCTTAAAACGCCTACAAATGGACTACATTGATTTGTATATCATCCATCGTTGGGATTACCACACGCCAATTGAAGAAACCATGAAGGCCTTACATGATTTGGTGGTTTCTGGAAAAGTGCGCTATATTGGTGCATCCGCGATGTACGCTTGGCAATTTGCCAAAGCACAAGCAGTTGCAGAGAAAAATGGCTGGACCAAATTTGTTTCGATGCAAAATCACTTAAACTTGCTTTATCGAGAAGAAGAGCGAGAAATGATGCCCTTGTGTGCCGATCAAAAAATTGCCGTGACGCCATATAGTCCTTTGGCTGCTGGACGTTTAACAAGAGATTGGGGTGCAGAGACCAAACGGTACTTAACGGATAAAACCGCCAATCAAAAGTACGACAAAACGATGGAACAAGACCGGGAGATCGTGGCACGAGTCGCAAAGATCGCTGACAATCACCAAAGCAAACGGTCGCAAATCGCCTTGGCTTGGTTATTGCAAAAAGAACAAGTGGTCGCACCAATTATTGGCGCAACAAAAGAAAGCCACTTATTGGATGCTTTACCTGCCCTTGATCTAAAGCTGACTGCCGAAGAGATTGCTTATTTGGAAGAGCCTTACTTGCCTCATGCAGTGGTAGGAGCGGAATAACGAGTAACAAAAGGGCTTCTGGCTCGTAGCATGTAAAACGATCTAGGAAAAAATGCAAAACAAGGAAGTGAAGTCATGAATATCAAAAAAGTCAGTGAACTGAGCGGTGTCTCAGCTGATACCATCCGTTACTATGAAAAAATTGGGCTGATTCCGCCGGTCAAACGCAATAAAAACGGTGTTCGTGAATTTGATGATGACGACTTAAAATGGATCACCTTTACTAGGCAAATGCGTAATGCTGGACTATCGATTGACGGGTTGAGTCATTACCTGGCTTTATTTGAAGAAGGGCGAGGGACGGTTCCTGAGCGCAAGCAGCTCTTAGCAGAACAAATTGCGGTACTCAGGGAGAAAATCTCAGATATGACGGAAGCTGTTGAACGTTTAGAATACAAACTAGAACATTACGACGAGCATGTTCTGCCGACAGAAGAACGATTGCGTCAACGAAAAGCCAATTTGGTCACTAAGTCTTAATGACTGAATTCTCTACTATGGAAATTGAAACGTTCTGCTCAATGGAATCCAATAGAAAGGAAGCTTATGAAACGACTTGCGATTTTAGGTGCTGCTGGAACGATTGGGCAGCTGACACGCCAAACACTTTTAGAAAGAACCAATTTCTCCCTAGTACTCTATGCCCGCCAGGCAACGGAGCGTTTGCAACAGATTGATGCTGCGCGTGAGACGATCATTGATGGTGACTTTCTCGATTTAGGGCGACTCGTTCGGGCATTGCAAGATTGCCAGTCGGTTTTTTTGACGGATATCCATGATCCGCGGGCAACGCTGCGGGTGGTCGAGGCGATGAAATTAGCAGAGGTCAGCCAATTGATCAGTGTCGCACCAGAAAGAAACCTTTGTCATCCAGAGGCATTAAAGCAATTGGTGTCCGCAACTGATCTTTCCCTTTCCCCGAAAAAGCATCAGCTGTTATTGCAGCAAAAAAATCGCTTGATGTCCTATCAATTGATTAAAGGATCAGAATTGTCGGTTTACTTTGTTCATTTGCCGTCAGAGAAGAAACGTATGGCGAATAGAAGAGCATGGCGGGAATCTGTTGTAGAAGAAATCCTTTCCGCTTGTGATTGCTGTGCAGCTTAACAGCAATCTTAAAGGAATGAAAAAATAGCAGAATACTTTCTTGAAGGTCAGAATCAATTTTTTCATGTTTTCATGAAAAAATTGGTTCTTTCTTTTACGATTTTTTTGATAGAATAGACAGAAGCTTTTATACATAAAAATAGTTGCCAGATCGAAAGGAGAACGTTGATGGAAACACTTATCAAAAAAAATCTTGCTTTATTGCTTGGGGTGCTATGGATCTGCATCGCATTAAACTTCTTCCTTTTACCTCACAGCATTGCTTCTGCCGGTGTCGGGTCGATTGGCTACCTCATCGAAACTGGCTGGTCGATCAATCGCCATATCGTTGTCTGGGGTATAAATTTATTGATGCTGGCCCTTGCGTTTTTACTTTTGAAACGAGAGGTCTTTGTCAATACGGTTATCGGTAGTTTGGCATTTCCCGTTCTTCTAGCACTTTTACCAGAAATTATGCTGCTGCGCTTTTATTCCATCTCATTGATTTTAGGTAGTTTCTTCTTTAGCTTCGGCATCTTTTCGCTCTACAAAATTGGTGCGTCTAATGGCGGCGTGACGATTCCGCCACTAATTTTGGAAAAATACTATGGCATTCGCAGATCTAGTGGGGTTTTCTTGACCAATTTGATCATCATCTTATTGAACCTTCTGATCTTTTCTTGGCAAGAAGCACTTATTTCTGCCTTTTCAATCTACTTGATTGCCTTCTTCATGCGGCTCTTCATGAGAATCGAACAAAAAATGCAGGCCAAGAAATCTGTGAAAGTCCAAGGAACAGCAAAATAGAGTAACATTTCAGAAGCAAAACATCGGTGCAAAAAATCTGCACCGATGTTTTTTAATATTTTCTTTTTCTTAGAACAGCTATGGAACCAGTCAAACAAGCGATGATCAAAAAGCAAGTTAACAACAGTGCTGGCAGCAGTTCCCCTAGTTTGATTTGGTCGGTTAAGTAGTTAGGAAATTGGCTGGAAAGGGAATATGGATTCCAGTTTGTTACTTGACTCCATAGGTTGCCTAACATGCCCATCAGATAACAGACGCCAATAAACAACAAACCTTGATAGATACTTTTAGCAAAGCTGGAACCTAGCAGCAGGATGCTGATTGCTAGTAAACCGAAAAGCCAATAGCTGACCAAAGCGCTAGGGACTTGAGCAGCGCTGGAATCATCGAAATAAATCATCGTATAAAAAGCACTGACACTGGCACTTATAAGGTAACTCAAAGACCAAAGAATCATTAAATAGCAAGCTTTTGCTATGACGATCGTGGTTTTTGGTAAGCCTCTGGTGATCAGCTGAATAAAGGTACCCTGATTTATTTCGGCTGAGAGCGTATCGGTAAAAAGAATCACAAATATTAGCAGGCCAATCGTGCCGATGTTGCTGTAAAACTGAAGCCACGCATCGATCGATGTCGGATCAGCAATCGTGATTTCAATCGATTCCGGCATCATACTGGCCATCAGATCTGGCATAATTTTGGCAGTAAAGGGAGAAAGCATACCAATCAGGGCAAACAGGATCAAGCAAATCAGTAGTTTTTTGCTACGAAGACCGCCGAGAAACTCTTTCTTTAAGAAAACAAGAAACGCATTCATTTGATCACCTCCAAATAAATCGACTCTAACGATGGTTCGATTCTTTGAAAGGATTCTGGGACAATGTGTTGTTCGTTCAGCAATTGTAGCAACTGTGAACCGATATTGGTTCCAGTTTGTTCATCGATCAGTAATTGATTGTTCTTTCTTTTCGCCGAAATGCCATGGATTGCTAACACTTTGGCAAATTTTAAATGGTCTCCTTCGTCGGTAAAGACAATCCCAAAGACGGTTTTTCGATAACGGTTTTTTAAGGAATCCATCGTTTCGAACGCACGGATCTGACCTTTGTGCAAAATTGCAATATAATCTGACAGCTGTTCGACATCTGCGAGAATATGAGAGGAAAAAAGCACTGTCGTTTCTTCTTTGATTTTTTCCAATACATCAAGAAATGCTTTGCGTCCGAGAGGGTCTAGTGCGGATGTTGGTTCATCACAAATCAAGATGGCGGGGCGGTTGATCAGAGCTTGGGCTAACCCTAGACGTTGCTTCATGCCGCGAGAAAAGCCAGCGATTTTTTGTTTCGAAGCTTCCAGGCCTACCAACTCTAAGACTTCCATCACTCGCTGAGGCTGAAAAGATTCTTTATTTGGCTGAATTTTTCCGCAGAAAGTCAAATATTCTACAGCTGTCATAAAAGAGTAAAACTGCGGCACATCTGGCAAATAGCCGATCCAGCGATTGGTCTTGGTTGAGCCAAATTGTACTGGTTCGCCACAGACAGTGATTTCGCCTTCATCAATAGGGAGTAACCCTAAAATCGCTTTCATAGTGGTTGTTTTGCCAGCGCCGTTTTCCCCTACAAATCCCACGACACTCCCTTTGGGGACCGAAAAGGATAGGTCTTGTAGCACTTGTTTGTGCCCAAAACGTTTGGATAAGTGATTGATCTCGATCATCTTCATTGTTGATCCCCTTTTCCAAAAGCAAAATAAAGGATAGGACCGATCAGGCTAACAAAACAGGCGATGAAGAGCCAAAGAATACGAGAGCCGAACTTAAATTGTTCTTGTTTTAAAATATCTCGAACTGCCAAAACGATCAAGATCAATTGCAAAAGAATCAGAGGGATCAGTATGGGCAAATAATCAGATATATTTTCTGGTACGTTTAGTGAAAAACTATTCATGTGAGTCACTCCTTTGCGAATTAGATACTTGTTCAGCCAGATTGCTCAAGCGCTGAAACAACTCTTTAAATGGGGGTTTTTCTTGATACGGTTCAAACAAGGGTGTCAGCTGTGCTATTGCAAGAAATTGTTTTTTGACACTACCTGAGTTACGCGGGATCTGACTCCCTAATTCTAATTCACTGATCCACTCATCGATGCTGTTGAAATAATCATCTCCTTTCAAAACGATTTCCTCTGGAGTAGCTTCTAATGTTTTGACATACAGCGTTAATGCTTGTAACAATAAGCTTTCTTTTCCTAAAGCAGCAAACGAAACCATCCCAGCGGCTAGAAAATTCAGTAAAGAGAGGGGATGCAATTCGGCCAGTTGGAAGCTCTCGCTGAGTGCCAGTCCACGTGCATAGGTTTTTTCCAGTTGCTCCTCGTCTTGTGTGAGCATTGCTAAATAATTCGTTAGCAAACTCATAAAAATAATTAAGTACTGGTAAATCGCACTTTGCGTAACGATCTCAGCTTGTTGCAACTGATTTTTTTGCTGAAATGCTGCGGCAATCAACGGTTCGCTAGGTAAAAAAGAGAGAGTTTTCGTGCCAAGGATCGCCAAGACTTCTTCTGGCTTGTTTCTCATCAGAAGACAATAAGCATCGATCTGTTTCGCTTGTTGTGCCAGCTCACTGTCTCCTTGGTCCATGATCCGTTGGTACAGGGTTTCTGCTTCCTTCAAATAGGTATTTTTCTTTGCTTCCATCAAAGCGTCTTCGTAAGTTTGCCCTTTCGGGACGCCTTCTACGGGGACATCCGGCAACAGATCCCAATGATTCAAGTAAAAGGACCCCATTTGTAATAAGAATGGATAACAAGAGTAATAGCGTTTGGTAAAACTTTGAGCAAGAGCGAGAACTTCCGTTGGTGTTTTTGTTTGGAAGGCGTCTTTTAATAATTGGTAGATTCGCTGGATCTCTTTAGGTGATAGCTGCGAATCTAAAATCAACAATTCATCGACGCTGCAATCAAAATACGCCGCTAATAAGGGCAGTGAAGTGATATCTGGATACGTCTGTCCCGTTTCCCATTTTGAAACGGATGCTTTTGACACGTTCATAAATGCTGCTAATTCTTGCTGCGTAACGCCTCTGTGTTTTCTTCTCCGGGCGATTTCCTCGCCAATTGGTAAGTCCATAGTACACCTCCGATAGGTTTGTTTGATATACTTCTATCATAAGAGGAGAAGGGATAACTTACAATGGATTACTAGTTAACTTTTGGTTGATTTGATTAACCATAGGTTGATTATTAACGTAGGTGCCCCCATCTCTGGCAAAGAGATGATCTAGAAGGAGAGGCAGAATGATGAAAATTGTAGCAGCGATTGATTCCTTCAAAGGAAGCGCCACTTCCGCAGAATTAAATCAAGCGGTCTTAAGCGGGTTTTCAGACCAGTGGGAAAAATGTAGTATTCCCATCGCTGATGGGGGAGAAGGCTCAATGGCAGCAGTCTTTGCTGCGTTTGGAGGCAATTACGAAACGGTTCCAGTGACCGACCCATTAGGTGGTAAGTTGCAAGCCCGTCTGTTGGTCACAAAAATCAATGAAGAAAAAATCGCTTTGATTGAATCTGCGGAAGTGATCGGATTGCAACTCGTGGAACCTAGTGACGAGACCACCCGCAATAGCTCTTCTTTTGGTTTAGGCCAAATGGTCTTAGCAGCTTGCAGACAAGGAGTGAAAAAGATTTACCTGACCCTTGGCGGTAGCGGCACTTCTGATGGGGGCGTAGGCTTTTTACTTGCGTTAGGAGCAACCATTCAAAGAAACGAGCGAATGGAAAACAATCCTTTGCTGCAGGCAGAATCTCTGGAGCTCAGCCAGTTGAACCCTCTGCTTGCACAAATTGACCTGTTTGCTTTAGCCGATGTAACAAATCCTTATTCAGGTGAACAAGGATTTGCGTCAGTTTTTGGTTCACAGAAAGGGGCAACCAAAGAAACGATCCAGCAGTTGGATCAACAAGCAAAGCGTTTGGCTGAACACATCAAGCGGACCACGGGGATCGATTTGGAAGTCCCTGGTTCTGGTGCAGCTGGGGGCCTTGGTGGTGCGGTTTATTTGGCAGGTGGTCAGTTGGTTCCGGGATTTTCGACGATTGCTTCCTTGATTGGATTTGAGGAAAAAATCAAAGGAGCAGACTTATTGATCACCGGTGAAGGTCGTATCGATGGCCAAACAGCTAGGGGGAAAGTACCCTATGGTGTCGCTTTGCTCGCTCAAAAACGCCAACTCCCAATTGTTGCAATCTGTGGCTCCCGAACCGAACGTCTCGGCGAACTGTCGCAATTGCTTCCAACAGTCTTCAGTATCCAACAAGGACCAGTTTCCTTGGCAGAAGCGATGGAAAAAAAGCGAACCTTGATTAATGCTCAACAGACTGCTCAAGCCATCGCCGGCTTTGTGGAGCAGTGGCAAAAAAAGACCGGATCAGTTCCTTCAGAAGGCACTGATTTTCCAACCAAATAAGAAGCAAACACCAAAAAACTTCGTAGGGAAGGCAATCGCCAGTACGAAGTTTTTTGGTGTTGCGCCTTTTTTAAGCCAAGGTGGCTTGTGCTTCAATCTCCACTTTAAATTCAGGGGCAACCAAGCCGGCAACGATGACGAGACTCATGGCCGGTTTGTTTTCTGCCAAAATGGTTGTGAATGCCGTACGGACAGCAGCTAAGTAAGCAGCATCCGTTAAAAAGACGGTCATTTTGACCACTGATGACCAAGACAGTTGATTGGCTGATAAATGCTCTTCGATTTTCTTCAAAACGATGGCTGTTTGCTCTTGCGGGTCCTCAGGTGTGGCTCCGTCTTGTGACGGCGTTTGACCAGAAATGAAAAGAAAAGGTCCTTGCGCGATTTTTGTATCGGTATAGATTGCCATTAATTTGGCTCCTTTCTTCTATCTTACCTTTGGATGATGGGGACAGATAGCAATTGATTGGGTGTGTCTTAGTTTACTTGATTACACCTGCAAAAACAATCAACAAACGTTTTCTGTTGGTTTTGTGAAACCACGGGACGAAGCCGCCCTTCCCCTTTAATAAAAACACTCATTTTTTTCAGGCTCCACTGAAATTATCGCCAGAATTTTATGGTTTTAATGTCTTATACTATGTTCAGATCAAATAAATAAACAAGGAGGAAAAAAATATGAATTGGTACAAAAACACAACAGAAGAACTATTACATACGTTGCAAACAACACGGCAGGGCCTTTCCTCCGAAGAACGCAACCAGCGTTTAGCAAAGCAAGGTGAAAATAAAATTACTGAGGCTGCGCAGATCCCTACATGGAAGAAAGTCGGCAAGCATTTTACAGACTTACTGATGTTGGTCTTAATCGTCGCAGCCGTTTTAAAAGGGGTTTCGGGTGATTATATCGAAAGCGGCATTATTATGGCGGTCGTCGTCATCAATGGATTAGTCGGCTACTGGCAAGAGCGTAAAGCCCAAGAGTCACTGGATGGGTTGAAGCAATTCATGGGGCAAGAAGCAACAATTTATGTTCATGGCCGCAAGAAGAAAATTGCTGTTTCTTCCTTAGTAAACGGAGATTTAGTCGTTTTAGGACCAGGAGATGTCGTACCAGCAGATATGCGCTTGATCGAAACCCATGATCTTGTGATTGAAGAGTCTATCTTAACCGGCGAATCTGAGCCAGTTCAAAAAATGACCGAACCCATTACTCAAGAAAGTACGATTGGTGACCAGCGGAACATGGCGTTTTCTGGTACCCATGTAGAAAGCGGAACTGCCAGCGGGATCGTCGTTGAAACAGGAGACGATACACAAATCGGCCAGATCAATCAAGCAATTCAGTCTGTGAAAGCGCAAGAAACCCCGTTGATCAAAAAAATGAAGCAATTGAATCACCAAATCTTTAAAGGCATTATCGGATTAGTGATTTTCTTGATCTTCTTTACTACCTTCCGCTACGGCTTTGATCTTGATCTCTTGTTCTCATCAGGTATCGCATTAGTTGTAGCAATGATTCCTGAGGGCTTGCCAGCCGTGCTGACCATGATTTTATCGATGGGTGTCAAGGAAATGTCTGAGGAGCAAGCAATCATCAAAACGATGCCATCAGTGGAGACACTAGGTGCCATGACGGTGATTTGTTCAGACAAAACAGGAACCTTGACCAAAAATGAAATGACGGTCGTCGATGTCTTAGTTGAGTCAAACGTGGATAAAGCAACGGTGCTTGATATCATGGCAAATTGTCAAGATTTGAAGCAAGACGAAGGACAAAAGGCGGCTGAACTCGTTGGAAACCCAACCGAAAAAGCCTTGTTACAATACGCAGAATTAGCGCAGCAACCATTGCGTAAAACAGTCGATAAAATTCCTTTTAGTTCCTCTTACAAGTACATGGCAACACGCCATCAAAATCAAGAAGAGCCGAATGACTCGGTAGTGTTTGTCAAGGGTGCGCCCGAAGTGTTGCTTGAGAAAAGCCAACTGACTTCAGATCAAAAGCAATGGTGGTTAGATGAAAGTGCAAAATTAGCAGCGAAAGGGCAGCGACTGATCGGCTTTGCGCATCTGACGCTGTCGGCACAGGAGTCCTTGTCCCACGAAGCACTCATCAATTTAACCTTTGTTGGGATCGCTGGCATCATTGATCCTCCGAAAGACAGTGCCATCAAAGCGGTAAAAGAGTGCTTGCAAGCGGGCATCCAAGTCAAAATGATCACAGGAGATCATGGCAAGACCGCTCAAGCTATCGGCAAGCAAATTGGATTGAAGCACACGAATCACGTGTTGGAAGGGCTGGAAATCGATCTGCTGTCTGAGGAGGAGTTGCAGCAAGCAGTCCAAAAGACAGATATCTTTGCTCGAACGACCCCAGAGCATAAATTACGGATCGTTAGTGCTTTGCAGGCGAATGAAGAGATTGTCGGAATGACCGGCGATGGTGTAAACGATGCACCAGCGCTGAAAAAAGCCGACATTGGGATCGCTATGGGGATCAAAGGCAGTGAAGTAACCAAGCAAGCAGCCGATATGGTTTTGGCAGACGATAATTTTCATACGATCGCCAATGCCGTCCGAGTGGGTCGACGGATCTACGATAATTTGAAGAAAACCATCAACTTCTTCTTACCAACGGCTGTTGCACAAGGATTGATCGTTATTGCGGCACTCTTGTTGAACCGACCACTGCCACTGACACCTGTACAAATTTTATGGGTAAATATGGTGACAACCATCACGCTTTCTTACGCACTCGGTTTTGAGAAGGCAAGTGCGGATGTCATGAATCGACCACCACGGCCAATCAAAGAAGGTATCTTATCTTGGTACAGTCTGTTCCGCATCTTCTATGTCTCGCTGTTAATCATGATTCCTTCCTACGTCTTAGCGATTCAGTTTGAAGGAACGGTCCTTCAACAAAGCATGCTACTGCAAAGTATCGTCTTTGCTCAAGCAGTCTACTTACTGAACTGTCGTGAGCTGGTAAAGCCGGCGTTGAATCGCCAACTCTTTGCCAATAAAGCACTCTTAGTCTCCCTGGCACTACTGATTGTATTGCAGGCAGCGATTTTCCTAACACCTATCGGACACCAGCTTTTAGGGATTGGTTCTTTGACGCTGATGCAGCAGTTGAGCATTGCAGCCAACGGGGCACTTCTTTTCACAGTCGTCGAAGGTGAGAAATTTATTACAAACAAGCTGCAAGGACGTCAAAAAGCTGCCCCAGTGAAACAATAAAGGCAGCTTGATGATTCTAGTGATAACTTAAATAATAGGTTTGAATGAGCTCAGTCACTTGATTGAGCTCATTTTTGGTCGGTACCATCGATAAATAAAAGACTGGGACAGGGGCATCATCTAATGGGAAGTTTGACAAAACAAAATCAACGTCGGTTGCCGATAGCCCTTCTAGTTGACCTGGTTCGATCGCCGATAGTAGAATACGTGCTCCGAGAAAGTCATTCAATTCTTGCATAAGGTAAGCTTTCCATGCTGGCTCCCCTTGAAAGATAAAGTATCCCTTTGCCCGGATAGGGTTGATTTGTAAAATAGCCTGTTGGATCAACAAGGTGGTGGTTGACCATAAAGGAAAACTCGTTTCCCTTTGACTGTTTGTCTGTTCTTCTAAAAAGTCATGGATCGTTGCTTCTATCGGTAGCGAATAGGGCTGATTCAAGCGCTGGATCTCGTGAAATTCTAACCCAAACCATTCTGAGAGTTTGGCAGACTCTTGCGTTTTGATCAAGAGCAGCAACAGATTCTCAATCAGCTGCGTCCCGCTAGCGAGAGGTAGCTGCAACGAGCGGGCTAATTGTTCGACAAAATGGGTCGTTTTATCGTGAATGGTTTGATACGTTTCAAGAGTCGCTTGAATCGTTTGGGACCAATCGTTATTGTAGTTCCAGCTTTCTAAAAAACAGTAGAAGCTAAAGAAGTGTTCGCTGCATTCTAAATATACGCCTTCTTTTTGGTAGAGATAACTTAATGGCTGTTGGAAAAGACCGTAGAGGGGATCATCCCCATTAAATTCGAAGGAATCCATGCGGCAATTGGCCTTGATACGGATTGTATTGATAAAAAACCAGCAAGTACCGAAGATTTGTTCTACGTCGATTTGGAGTTTATCTTTGCCCAGACGCTGTAAAAAATGTTGATAGTGGGACTCATGAATTGTATATTCCTCAAAAAAGTAATTGTTATGGGTATAAGGCAGTAAAAGTCGATGGAAAAAGACCCGAATATTGATCTCACTTCCTTCAAAGCGGATCACGCGATTTGTGATGCGAATCCGTATGGAAAAATCCGTCAAACTTTTATTTAATTTTGTAATATGCCGCCGCAAAGTTTCATAGGAAGTTCCCGCTTGGCCAAGAATTTCTTGCGTGCTAAGTTCGCTGGAAAAAAGCAATGCTTTCATTAAAGAAACACCGATCGATTGAGGGAAAAACGTTTCCCATAGCTGACTCATCAACAATGGCCCATCATGGGTCAAAGCAAAGCCATTACTGGCGGCTTCAATCTGCCAACCTTCGGGTAATTGTTGACGAATATAGGTTATATCAGAAAAAACCGTTCGTTCCGTCGTATCGATCAATTTTGCTAGTTGCTTGGCAGTGATCATTTTGTGATTCGCCAGTTGTTCCAAGAGAAGGATCTGACGTAATAAATCCTTCTCGGTAATGATTTTTTTCATCATCCCATCCATGACAAAAACTTCCTTTCTGAGTCTTTCGTGTTCTTTTTGATTTTATACGAAAAAGGCAAGTTTTGCTATTTCCAATTCACCGAATGATGTTTTTCTATTAAAAAAGATGGAATGGGTATCCTTCTGAGTAACTGTCTAAAGGAATGAGGTTTTTTATGTGTTTTAACGGTTAGAGGTCTATCATATGTTCGTATTTCTTCATTCGCAAATACAAAGAATAACTTTCTTTCGATAATTTTATTTTTGAGGAAAAAAGACTCTTTTTGCGAGAGGCGTAGAGTTTTCGATGGAGAGCAGAGTCGATGATCCATTCAATTTCTGCTTGTTCTTCCTCTGATAAATCGGCATTTTTCTCATTGGATTGAATGAGAGAGTAAGTAAATTCTAAGCAGCTCATTTTATAAATAAAGGTGGAGAAATATAATTTGTCTATGTGCATTTAATCACCCTTTCTTATATCCGGTTCAATCATATAGAATAATATTTTGAATAACAATTCTGTTTTTTCATGATGTCATGAAAATTTTGGGTAAATGTCTATTTTTTGGTAAAAGAAAGCGAATATTTCGTAGCTTGATCTTCACGAAAGGGTTATAAAAAAACAAATATTATTTAAATGGATCAGCAACTATAATTAAGTAATCTGAAAGAAGTGAAGGGCATTTTTGGCCTAAAGAATGTGTCGTCATTTTGGTTAAGACAAACCGTTGCAGGATGTTTTCTTGTTTTGTCAAAAGGAGTCAAAAAAATAAAATTCGCTTTTTCCTGTTGACAGATCAACAAAAGCCGCGTAATATAGCTACCAATAACTCATTAAGACTAGACAAAAGAGAAGTATGAGGACGTTCGTCTTGCAGAGAGCTGATGGTGGTGCAAATCAGCAGATTGACGCTTCAGAAATGGACTTTTGTGTCGAAAGGCTGAAATCAGTAGGCTTTTTCCGGGAACTCCCGTTACAGAGAACGATCGTTGATAGACGATCTAGAGAACCAATTGAGGTGGCACCGTGAGTAATCGCCCTCAGGCAGACAAGTTTGTTTGCCTGAGGGCTTTTTTGTTTTTCTTGCCCTTCAACCAATTAAAAAATAAACGTAAAATCAAACTAAGAGAAGTACTTGAGTCTTTTTTGGTTACAGAAAGTCGGCGGTGATGAGAGTCCGGCACCAAGAAATCAAGGAAATGGCCTTAGCCGATCATTTTTTGAACCCTTTTTTGGCAGTAGGAAAATGCGGGAACTCCCGTTATAGAGGAAGACCGTTGTTAGACGGTTGATAGAGAAGAAGTTGTTTATTTGGGCAACTTCAATTGAGGTGGTACCGCGATCATTCGCCCTCAAGCAGACGTTTTTATGGCGTTTGCTTGAGGGCTTTTTGTTTACAAAGAAAGGAGCAGCTTATGTATCGAATGGAACGAATCAACAGCGATTGTTTGACACCTGTCTCAGTTTTTTTACGGATTCAAGGGGCGCATAAATGTTTATTGGAAAGTATTCCCAGAGAAGAAGATATCGGACGCTATTCGATCCTTACCTTTGATCCCGTTCAGAAAATGACCTTTAAGGATGGTGTTTTTCAAGTGGAGGATCTTTTGAAAAAAACGGTCAACAAGTACCCGTGTCAGGATCCTTTAAAAGAAATGGAAGGGTATGTAGTCAAAAAGGAAATTAGCGCTTTACCGAATCTACCGCTGCAAAGTGGGGCTATCGGGTATGCGGGCTATGATATCGCCGCTTGCTATGAAGACATCGGACAACTGCCCGCAGATGAATTGCAAGTGCCTGATATGGCCTTTTGGCTTTTCGAAACTTTTCTCGTTTTGGACCATCAGACGGAAACTTTAACGATCATTCTTGAAAATTGCTATAGCCAAAGAGGAACCGTCGAGATGGAGCAGGTAATGCAAGCAGTGAAGCAGCAGTTAAGGACACCAGTCGCCGCTGAGACCCGTGTATTGTCAAATGAAAAACTGCATTTTACCAGCAATGTTACTCAACATGCCTATGAAGCGATCGTTCAAGAGGCGAAAGCCCGAATTACGGCGGGAGACATGTTCCAAGTCGTTCCTTCGCAACGTCTGAAAGCGTCATTTAAACAAGAGCCCTTTGACTATTACCGCAAACTACGAGTGACAAATCCTTCCGCGTATCTCTATTATCTTGATTTCGATCACGGATTTAAAGTGATTGGAAGCTCACCTGAAAGCCTGATTCGCGTTCAAGGCGACGAAATCACCACGAATCCGATCGCTGGTACCCGCAAACGAGGGGCAACCAAAGCAGAAGACGAAGCTTTGGCAAATGAACTATTGGCAGATGAAAAAGAACGTGCAGAGCATCAGATGCTGATCGATCTTGGGCGCAATGATTTAGGGCGGATCGCTGAACATGGGACGGTTCATGTTCCTTTATACATGGTGATCGAGAAATACCGCTATGTCATGCATATCGTTTCGGTAGTGGCTGCCAAGCGCAGAGCAGGTGTGACGGCAATGGATGCCTTGAAAGCAACCCTGCCAGCAGGCACGGTCAGCGGGGCACCAAAGATTCGTGCCATGACTCGCATCTATCAATGGGAAGCTGTTCGAAGAGGGGTCTATGCGGGAGCCGTTGGTTATTTTTCACGAAATGATCAAGCGGATTTTGCCATCGGGATTCGGACATTGGTATTGAAAGACGAGATCGCATATGTCCAAGCAGGGGCGGGGATCGTTTATGATTCTGATCCTTCATCTGAATACCAAGAAACATTACACAAAGCCAAAGCACTATTGGAGGTGTCAGCCAATGATTTTACTCGTCGATAATTATGATTCCTTTACGTATAACTTAGTCCAGCAATGTCCAGCGGATACGATCGTCTTGCGAAATGACGATCCAGAGCTTTTTATTGTTGCAAAAGAAGCAGATGGCATCATTTTTTCCCCGGGACCAGGCCGTCCCGAAGAGGCAGGATTCATGATTTCTTTGATCAAAACATACCATGATAGCAAGCCGCTTTTAGGCATCTGCTTAGGTCATCAAGCCATTGGTGAAGCGTTTGGTGCCAAAGTGGTCCAAGCACCAGCTATTATGCATGGCAAGCAATCGACCCTTACGTATCAGAAAAAAGGCGTATTCGAAACCTACCTAGGAGATATGACTGTCATGCGCTATCACTCGCTTGTCATTGAGCCAGCGACACTTTCAGCGGAATTTGAGGTTTTGGCTGAAACAGAAGGGATCATCATGGCGATTCAGCATCGCGAAAAACCAATCGTAGGACTCCAATTCCATCCAGAATCAATGGGAACAAACGAGGGGGCATTTTTCATAGAACAGTTTCTTAAACTCGTCTCGGATAATACAGAAAAAACACAAGATGAAAAAAGGAGGAATCTTTAATGCAAGCACTAAAAAAGCAGCCGCCGCAACAAATCACTCAGCAATTATTTAATGGCCGTCATTTAAGTTATCAGGAGATGCGTCACTTTGCTCAAGGAATTTTAAGCGGGGTGTTTTCAGAAAGTCAATTGGGCGCAGCATTAGTTGCGATGAAGATCAACGGCATCACAGCTGCCGAATTGACTGCTTTAGCAGAAATTATGTTAGAGCATGCCGTGACCATTCCTTATGAAGGAGGAGACACCATGGACAATTGCGGCACTGGTGGCGACCACGCCAATAGTTTTAATGTCTCCACTTCGGCTGCCTTCGTTTTAGCAGCTGGGGGAATCACGATGGCAAAACACGGCAATCGCAGTATCTCTAGTCGTTCAGGCAGTGCCGATGTCTTAGCATGCTTGGGGGTGGCAATTCAAGCATCACCAGAAAAAATCGCCGATCTATTAGCGACAGTCGGCATCGCTTTTCTCTTCGCCCCGTCGTTGCATCCGGGCATGAAAGCAGTGATGAAAATACGGCAAGAATTAGCGACACCAACGATTTTTAATCTATTAGGCCCTTTGATCAATCCTGTTCCGTTGACTACGCAACTGATCGGTACTTACGCTGGCGAGAGCTTGGTAGACACCGCTCAGGCGTTAGGCAGTCTTGGTCGGCAACGAGCAATGGTGATCCATGGATGTAATGGGATGGATGAAGCCAATTTGGCTGGTGAAACGGCGATCAGTTTTTATCACGAAGGAAAGGTGACGAATTTTTCTTTGGATCCGCAAGCGTATGGCTTTACGCCAGCACCGATCGAGGCGATCGTCGGCGGAGATGCGGCTCAAAACGCCGCGATCTTAACAGCAGTTTTGAAAAATCACCCTTCCGTTTATCTAGAGACAGTGGTCTTAAATGCAGGGTTAGGCTTTTATACCAACGGCAAAGCCGCCACCCTAGCGGAAGGCTTTGCGATGGCACGAGCGTGTATCGCTTCGGGCGCGGCCTACGACAAACTGCAGATGCTGATTCGTCAGTCAAATAGCCATTAACTACGAGAGCTGTAAGGAGGAGAATCATGGATTTTTTAGAAACGATCATCCAGGAAAAAGTTGAAGAAGTTGCCGCGATGCCACAAGAAATCGAAAAGGTCGTA
>Ga0153985_1000057_pt1 | contig 34235 bp, 37 predicted proteins | sample TSGA069MetaG_FD_104715 | JGI IMG/M metagenome (GOLD analysis project Ga0153985, IMG submission 104715) | Attine ant fungus gardens microbial communities from Georgia, USA - TSGA069 MetaG | ecosystem: Host-associated > Fungi > Mycelium > Unclassified | place: USA: Georgia, Alexander Wildlife...
ATCAAAGAAATGTTCAATTTTATGCCATTGTTTGTCTGTTAAATCAGATGGATAAGCCATTATTTGTTCCTCTTTTTTGACTTAATTTTATCACAAGACGAGTTCATGAAGACAGCTTCTTAGTATCAGTGTACCATAATCTTCTCACTTTTAAGCTTCTAAGCGTTAAAAAGATTTAGAAAAAAAGATGAATATAGAAAAATAGAAAGCGCATTATAATTACAGAGCTGTCGATTTAATGTTTGACTGAAAAATAATCGTTACATCTAACGAATAAATAATCGTTGTTTCCATTTCTGCCCTATAAAAAACGGACCTCATCTATTTAGATAAGATCCGCTTTATGCTTAAATTTCTTCTTTTACAAATAATCCACGATCAATCATTCCATCCATCAGGAAATAGAATTTTTCTTGGACCATTTCTTGTTTCGTATCTTTAAAAATATCGACTGATTTTAGCCCATTCGCTGTCGTCACCGACATTTTCATCGTACTGATATCCTTTGCGACTGTGATTTTCAATTTGAACCCTTCTTTGCTTTGGGGGGTTGCCTGTAATGGTCGAATCAATTGAAAATTGCCTGAGCTAGTCTCAGTAAAGCCGTTATCCCGCAACGTATATTTTTTTGCGGTTGGCGCTAACGCGTAGTGATATTTCGATCCTTTGATCGTTGCTGTTTTTGTAAATGCCATTTACTCACCTCATCAATTTTTCTTTCATCCTTAATTATAAAGATAAGTAGCAGCCATTTCAATCTACTTTGTCAGTTCTTGCAAACTAGCAACAAGCTGAGCCGCAAAGTATTCTACCTGTTCCATCGTATTGCCGTAACCGAAACTAACGCGCAGTGATTCCTTTACTTCTGGTGCATTCTTGCCGTACATCGCTTCTAATACATGAGACGGATCAATCGTTCCCGCCGTACAAGCTGAGCCGGTAGAGACGGCGATCCCGCGCAAATCAAGCTTCATCAACAATAAATCATTGATGATTCCAGTAAATCGCAGGTTCAATACATGGGGCAGCTTATTGCTCAAATCACCATTTACCTCGTAAGTGATGCCAGCTTGGTCTAATGTCGTTAAGACTTTCTGAGTAAACTGATCATACAGTTCACGACGCTTTTCTCGTTCGTCTTCTGTCAGTAATTCTACCGCTTTTGCCATTCCGCAAATCCCTGCTAAGTTTTCAGTTCCCGCACGACGCTTCTCTTCTTGTTCACCGCCGCGAAGTAGGGGCGCAAGTTTTGCCTGATCACTTTTATAAAGGAAGCCGACACCTTTTGGTCCATTGATCTTGTGCGCCGAGATACTTAAGAAATCAATGCCCAATTCATGTGGACGAATCCATTGATTCCCATAGGCTTGAACGGCATCGGTGTGAAAATAAGCAGGGTGTTCTTTCAACCGCTCACCGATCTCTTTGATGGGCATCAAGTTGCCGATCTCATTGTTGCCATACATAATCGAAACTAAGATCGTATCTGGTCGCAAGCTGGCGTCAAAATCATCTAATGACAGATTACCTTGACGATCCACAGGTAAATAGGTCACTTCAAACCCCTGCGTTTCTAGAAACTTCATGGTATTGATGACTGCTTGATGTTCAATTTGTGTCGTGATCAAATGACGGCCTTCATTTTTACGACCAAAGGCGGTTTCCAGAATAGCTGTATTATCCCCTTCTGTACCTCCGCTATTGAAAATAATCTCATGATCTTTTACGCCAAGACTTGCTCCAATAACTTCTCTAGCCATTTCTAATTTGCTGGCAGCTTGCCGGCCAAAAGAATGCACACTTGAGGGATTACCAAACGTTTCTGCCATCACCTCTGCCATCGTCGCAATGACCTCTGGATGCATCGGGCTCGTTGCCGCATGATCTAAATAAATATTTTCCACAAATTTTCGAACCTTTCTATAAGAAAAGCCTCGCGAACTTGTTCAGCTTTTGAGCAACAAGACTAGTTCGCGAAGCCAGACATAAATAATTTTGTTCACACTTTTCAATAAAAAAGCAACAACGCTTTTCTATTCGTAATCTTTTGGTTCCATTGTAAATAATGGACTGACCGATTCATTTTCATGAATACGCTTGACCCCTTCACCCATCAATTCCGCACAACTGATGATCGACAGTTTTTCAGGATGACGTTCAGGACCAGTCAAGACAGAGTCAGTAATACAAATGTCTTTGATATCAGCCGCATCTAAGTTTTCTTTTGCTGGAGGTGATAATAACCCATGAGAGGCACAAGCAACGACTTCTTTCGCGCCAGCTTTCTTCAATGTTTTTGCCGCATTAGAAAATACTTCTCCTGTATTCATGATATCGTCTACCATGATACAGCAACGCCCTTCGACGTCACCGATTACATAGCCTGTATCAGGATTGCCTTCTTCAGCAACATCAACGATCGCAATCGCTGTATCCAAATATTCTGCTAGACTGCGTGCACGCTGAACCCCGCTATTTTTCGGAGAAACGACCACATAATCATCTCCTACCATTCCACGGCGGCGATAATAATGGGCAAACAACGGCATTGTAAATAAATTATCAACTGGAATATCGAAGAAACCTTGAACTTGTACGGTGTGTAAGTCTAGAGTCAGTACTCTTGTTGCACCTGCGTCTGAAAGTAAATTCGCGATCAATTTCGCTGTGATCGGCTCATGTGGTTTAGCTGTACGATCTTGTCTAGCATAGGCATAATAGGGCAAGACGACATTGATCGTTTTCGCACTTGCTCGTTTCAATGCATCGATCATGATCAATAATTCCAAATAGGAATCATTCACCGGTTCATTGGTAGATTGGATCAGGTATACATCAAAGCCACGGACTGTCTCTTCCAGATTGATCGAGATTTCTCCATCACTAAACTGCCTGACAGTACTTTTCCCTAATGGCACGCCACAGACATCGGCGATTTTTTCAGCCAATGGTCTATTTCCATTAAGGCTAAAAATTTTAAATTTTTCATTACTTTCTTCTGACATGGTGTCCCTCCAAGTATTTTGTACCATCAGTTTAACATATTTTTAGTTATTTGATGTAGATTTTACTTTTTTCAATGAAATCGTTCCGTTTCCCCATTCTGCGGGAATCACTGCTTCACTCTTCCCCCAATTATCATGAATTTTATAAAATTTTTGTCCATCCGAGGTTTCCTTAAAACCATGTACAACGACCCAATGATTCTTGTAGCTGCTGCCGAACATCTGCAAAAGTCCGATCATAACAGGTTCACCGACCAGGATACGCTTAGTCACTCGTTGCCAAGCCCCCGCGGCTGTCCCCCTTGCTCGAAAAGGAATACGATAGCGTCGAAAAAAGCGATTCAAGCCTAGAGAAATTTGCATAGGAACTGTTGGAAAATCGATTGGCTGCAATAAAGGCTGCAGTGCCTGAATCAGTTCTTCATTTTGGCTGCTATACGGTTCTCGCAGCCCTTTCGGAACACAGGTCTCATCTAAATGGTCTTGCCAATACGCTAACAGTACACTGCTGGCATATGTCCCGCATAAAAATCCCCGCGGTGTTTTCCACTCACGATACGTTTCAAAACTATTCAATTCTATCCATTGATCGATTGGATAATCCATTTTTTCCACCACCGAATCATTTTCTTTTGTGTATCTTCTTAAGTTATATCATAATGGATAGTAGCTGAAAGAACTAGAAAAAAAAGAATGGAGGAATCTATTTTGGATAAAACAAAAATCAAAGAAGATTTATATGAAGCAGTCAACGGGGCTTGGATCAAAGAGGCCACGATCCCCGCAGATAAACCCGCGACAGGCGGCTTTCAAGATCTGGTTGACGGTATTGACGACTTGTTAATGGCTGACACGAAGAAGATGAGCGACGACCCTACCCTCATTCCTAATGATTTGATGAAAGAGTACATCGCTTATTTCCAATTAGCGAATGACTATCAGAAACGCGATCTCGATGGTGCAGAGCCAATGCTCCCATTATTGAAGCAAGTGGAAAGATTGACGGGGCTTGATGATCTTGAGCAGCAATTAACCAGCTGGGTACTTGATGGACTGCCCTTGCCATTCGGTGTTGATGTAGATGCTGATATGAAGAATACTAAAATCAATGCCCTATTCGCTGGCGCACCAAGTTTGATCTTGCCCGATAAGACGTATTACGAAGCCGATCATCCGCAAGCGCCGCAGCTTCTGTCAATTTTTAGGGAAATGACGATCAAGCTTTTCACACTAGCAGGCTATCCAGCAGATGCAGCGGAGAAAATTACAGACGAAGCACTCCAATATGATAAATTGTTGGCTCCCCATGTAAAAAGTGCAGAAGAAAATGCAGACTACAGTAAAATGTACAACCCTGAGAGTGGCGAAGATTTCATCAGACATAGCAAATATCTGGATTTGAAAAAACTCCTAGTCGGATTGATTGGTGGCGTTCCTGAGAAAATCATCGTGACTGAACCGGCCTTTTTTGAAAAACTGGATAACTTAGTCAACCCCGACACCTTCCAGCAAATGAAAAGTTGGATGATGGTAATGACGATCAACGCTCTGACCGCTTATCTAAGTGAAGAATTCCGTCAAGTTGGCGGCACTTACAATCGAGCACTCTCTGGTGCTCCCGAAGCACGCCCGCAGGAAAAGGCGGCCTTCTATTTAGCTACCGGACGCTTTGATCAAGTTGTCGGCGACTATTATGGGAAAAAATACTTCGGCGAACAAGCGAAAAAAGATGTCGAACAAATGGTACAGCGGATGGTGAGTATTTATCAGGAACGCCTAAGTGATAATACTTGGCTCAGTGAAGCGACTCGTGAAAAAGCTATCGTCAAGCTGAATACCTTGGGCATCCACGTCGGCTATCCTGAAAAAATCCCGCCGATCTTTACACAATTCAAAGTGACACCTGCAGAAAAGGGCGGCACACTTTTAAGCAATGCACTCCATTTCAGCAAATTGAAACGTAAAAATGAGTACGCTAAATGGAACAATCCCGTAGAACGTGATGAATGGGAAATGAGTGCGAACACAGTGAACGCCTATTACCATCCATTCCGCAACATCATTGTTTTCCCTGCCGCAATCCTTCAAGCGCCATTTTACAGCTTGGAACAATCCAGCAGTCAAAATTTTGGTGGAATCGGTGCCGTGATCGCTCATGAAATCTCTCATGCCTTCGACAACAACGGTTCGCTTTTTGATGAGTATGGCAATCTGAACAATTGGTGGACCGAAGACGATCAACAACACTTCCAAGAATTAGCCGATCAAATGATTGCTGAATTTGATGGTTTAGAAATCACCGGTGGAAAGGTGAACGGCAAACTGACTGTTTCCGAGAATATTGCCGATGCAGGTGGTTTGAGTTGTGCTCTAGAAGCAGCGAAAAAAGATCGTGATGTTGATCTTGAAGGCTTCTTTATTAACTGGGCCACAATTTGGCGCATGAAGGCCCGTCAAGAATACACCCAACTGCTCCTATCGATCGATGTGCACGCACCAAATAAATTACGGGCCAATGTTCAAGTTAAAAATCTGACAGATTTCTACCAAACCTTCGACATTCAACCGACAGATGCGATGTATCTAGCTCCCGAAAAACGTGTAAGTATCTGGTAATTCGCTAATTTCTATAGCAAAAAAGATCGCAGAAAACGACATTGGTTTTCTGCGATCTTTTTACTTTTATTCTTATACCGCATACTGTTTCTTCCATTTACGAACTTTGGTCCGAAAGGATTTGAAGGGAGCGACGGTATTGATGTGCACCCATTTCCAAACCGGCCAATTAGAAGAAGTCGATTGTGCCCATTTTCGGCCGCCGGGCTTAAACAACACATCATCCGACAGGTTAGCAAGCCACTGACTATTTGTCTCAATCGCATTGTTGAATAACTTGGTCATTTCAGCCAAGCTCTTCCCTCGATGCTCCACATAAAATTGCTCATGTAAAGGCCCCATTTGATTCCACTTGATCCCCGGCGCTGGCATCGCCACAGCCTCACCATCTAGTTCACTCTCTTCCCAATGTTGAATCAATCCCAACCAGCCCAATTGATACGCAAGGTTTTCAAATGGTGTGCGTTCGCCTTCAACTAAGCGGACATCCTTATCTTCTTCCTTAATATCTTCGTATTCTTTGATGAACAAATTGGCTCTTTTCTCAATTTCTGTGATAAATGCTTCTTTACTTGTGTATTCCTGCATGATCTTCACGCTCCTTTGGTTGTCTTAGCTATCTGCTATACTCATAATTTAGCATCTGCAGAGAGCTAGTTTAGGAACTTGTCATGTTTGCTTAGGTTTCTCGTTATGTTTACTTTAAAAAGCTACGAAAAACAGAACTAAAAAAAACCTGACAGAGTTCTGTCAGGAGTTTTGTTGTCTATTTTATTTATGCTTTTGGTTTCTTTGAATCAATCGCGTATTGACGGCGTCCACCTGGTTTTGGTACTAGGTCGCCGATCATATTGCCAAAGCCGCCTTCGACACGCAGTTCGTGGCCGTTCGTGTAATCTGAACGTTTGCTGGAAAGATACAATACTGCGTTTGCAATGTCTTGAACCTCACCGATACGGCGATTAGCAGTCATTCTTCTTCTGCCTTCTTCTACTTCTTCATCTTCATAGAATTTTGTTGATAACGGCGTTTTAACGAAACATGGTAATACACAGTTGCTGCGCACGCCATATTGTCCCCACTCGCCAGCGATCATTTTAGACAACATATTAACACCAGCTTTACTTGGACTGTATGCTCCTGAGTAAGTTTCTGGTGCGATCGAAGCGATCGTTGAAATGTGTACCATCCGACCTGATTGCTGTTCGATCATCACACGACCGATACGTTGTGAAACTAAGAAGTAGCCATTCAAGTTCACATCGATTGTTCGTTTCCATTCATCTAATGCTAAATCTTCCAACGGGCTGAATGTTAGGATCGCTGCAGTTTGAACCAACACATCGATTCTGCCAAAGTCTTCTTTGACTGTTTTTGCCAACGCATCTACTTGTTCTTCAACAGTGGAGTTGCAAGCATAACCTTTCGCTTTGATTCCATATTTATTCGCTAATTCCTTAGCATAGCTTTCCGTTGCTTCTTCATTTAAATCAACCAAAGCTAAATTGGCTTTTTGTTCGGCAAAATCATTCGCGATTTTACGTCCCATACCGCCCAAAGCTCCAGTGATTATTACTACGTCGTCCGCTAAGTCTAACCATGTTTTTTCCATTCTTTCCGCTCCCTATACATTAGTTTTCTTTCCTTAAATATACTGAATCCAGACAGTGGATACTAATTCTTTTTTTCAATCAATCTATAGTCTTATTCAATCAATCGCCAACAATTGCTTTGCCATCGCATAACTATAGTCTGGCGCGACAGGCTGCAGCAAAAGTACATTCAATAAAACTGGTGAAAAGGTCAATCCCAATGATTCTTGTGCAAAGGTCATCGCGGCTATTTCACTTAATCCATGTAAATGAGCACTTCTTTTGAAAGGTCCTGTTTGATAATTTAATTGTTTTTGAATCGTGAATAGCTGGTGTTTGTTTTCCAGATAATGATACAGCTCATGAGCGAGTAAGATTTCCGTTACTTGCTGACCTTGGAGAAATTTCTGTTCAGCCACGAAAGAGGCCGATTGATCCACTAAATTCTGGTTAATCCGAATGTGCTTCGGCAGCTGAAATTCTGCTAGAACATAGCGGAAATTATCAGACTTCAATGCTTCCTCAAAAAACTCAACTTCAATTTTTTCTTGCCAACAATAGTCCTGTAAATCAGATGCCGGAATCATACCAGCAGCCCTTCTTCCACATTCAATCGCCTGTTGAATCAATTTTAAACGCTCATTTTCAGGTATCTTTTTATAAAGATGATCCTGCATAAGTAGAAACTGCCCGATTTGCAGGTCACTTATTTGCAATAGTTGATTTATTTGGTCCATCACAAATAGCGCCTCCCTCATTCTACGTATAGCGATTGGCGGCAATGATCATCATTTCCTCAGCGCCAACAATTTCACTCATCTCAATTTCCATCAGCATCGTCAACTGGGTAAAGTCTGTGCTGGAAAAATCTAATAACCGTGGTCCGACACAAAAATAAAAATCTGGACGAATAATCAGATCACTCTGATAATTAGCCATACTTTCCCATAAATAGCTAACCTGCTCAAAATAATTTTGAATCGAAGTTTTCACTACTTCCGCATGCTCCCGCTGGACCCGGATAAATCCTTTTTTATCGATTACACGAATACCGTCGCCTTTTTTCGTGTTAGCCCCATAGATGTAAAAGTTCTCAGTAGAATCAACAAGTTGGATTTGCTCTGCTGGTAAACGAAAATCTTGCGTCGCAATCTCACGTGCTTCTGTCTCGCTGGCTGCCGTTTGAACCTCTGTTGCTTGAGCCGCTGTAGACCCGGAAGCTCGTGCCGTAATTTTCTGTGTCTGCGGATCGATCTCAATGTGTACCTCTACACTATCCTCCGTTGCACCACTTTCAATCGCCATGTCTGTGACTTCCTGCTTAATGGCCTGAATATCTTGCTTTGTGGGATTTGGTACGATTCGCTCTACCACATCCTGAACAGCCGCCAATGCAACACCGATCGAAGAAATCACTTCAGCATTTTCGGGAATCTTATAATTAAGATCCATTCGTTCGGCGGCAAATTTGATCAAGGAAGCCACTCCGCCACCCACGCCTACTAGTGTCATTTGATTCTTTTCCAATTGGTATTTTTTGGCTAGCGAACGAATTACCGGTTCGATTTTTTCAACCGCCTTCGCCAAAATCTGACGAGCAACATCCTCTACGGTCGTATTTAAATATTCTGCCAAAGGTGTCATGGCCTTGCGAGCAGAAGCAACATTTCCATAAGAAAAATCTTCTTCTGTTACATAGCCTAAAACATTTGCAGCACAGGAGTTCGTGATGGTAACACATTTTCCGCTTGCTAGTCTGATTGCCACATAATCGGCCGGATCACCTTCTCTTGGCGAATAAAGCTCCAGCTTAGGATCAACAATTTCTTCTTCCGGTGTGTAGACCGCATATTCTAGTCCCGCGATATGCGCACTGCGAGGGCCCACATCTTTTACACCGTTTTTATTCACACGAATCATACTTCCACCCGCTACACCTAAAACGCGGACATCTAACGAATTGACATACGTTTTATGTCCGGAGATTTCCGAATAATCGATAACTGGACGGCCATTCTTGATTACACCTAGATTGGTCGAGGTTCCGCCAACTTCAAAGTAGATACCATTAGACGTACGCAGATACATCAACGCCCCCATGACGCTAGCTGCTGGTCCTGACAACATTGTTAATACAGGACGCTTCTTCATCTCAACAACATCCATCAAACCGCCGTCGCCCCGCATGATCATCAAAGGAACATCCACACCAGAGGAACGAACACTTTCTTCCGTAGAATTCGCTGTCTCCAGCATTTTAGGCAGGATCGAAGCATTGATCGTCGCCGTGCGCGTCCGTCGTGATAGCCCATAAAGTTTGGTCATTTCAGATGCCAAGGTCACGGGCACTTGTTTTTGCCGAGCAACCTCCGCTATTTGTTCTTCTAAATACAAATTATCAACGCCAAATGCTGCGGAAGCGACCAAAACGTCCATTCCATCCGCCAGCAGTGCATCAATCGTTTTTGAAATCGTCTCCTCATTCAATTCTTTTAACGGAATAAAATAAGAAGCGATATGGATACTTCGGCCTGTTCCTAAATCAATATCCTTCAAGTTTGATTGCGAACGTGCCAACCATCCTTCAATGCCTGACTTAGCAGTACTTATGATCCCGATTTTGGCGACATCACCCTCCAATAGGGCATTAGTCGCTTGGGTCGTACTATGAGCGACAAAAACAACTTCATCAGGATCAATCCGATACTCGTTTAAGCATTTTAAAAAGGAATTGACGACACCTTCCGCTACGCCCTTTTCATTGTCATGAGTCGTTTTTACTGAAGATTTTCCAATAATTTCTTGGGTATCATTATCAATAGCGACAGCTTTTGTATGCGTGCCGCCTACGTCAATCCCTATTCGAACTCTTCGTTTCATTCAGAAAATCTCCTCCTTTCATTTATATTGGATTATTGAGTAAGAAGTTCGCAATTTCTAGGATCAACGCTACGGTAATTCCCGGAACCAATGATACCTTCATATAATCAATCGCGTTAATGCGGTTGAAACTCAATCCCCATGCATTCCAAGAAATCGTAATATCAAAATGAGCCATTCCAATCAAAACGGACGCAAATAATGGGTATAAAAATGTGGTCGGGTAGTTGGTTGTTTGACTAACTACCGCAAGCAGTGCAGCTCCCGAACCAATCAGCGATAACGGGCCCTTGAACCATGTCAAAGGAGCCAACACACCAAATAAAAGACACAGTGCTAATGGTGCTGTCGGTATAATTCCGCCGATAATCTTTTCAAAATAGGGTGCCGCAAAAAACGCCGCATCATTAAACATTGCCAAAGTAATCCAGAACGCCACCAAAGAAGAGGTATCTTTGACTCCTTCTGTAAATAGACGTGAAATGGTTCGGCAAATTTTTCTGAAGCCGCCCTGCAACTCCCCGCACACTGCTAGCGCATACAAACTAGCCAAAATGAAACATAGAATAACTGGAAGCTTAAACACAATCACACCTAATACGGGTAAGAAAGGCGTAATCAGCGAGATCCCTGGTGCGTCCACAATCTTGCTATCATTTGTTGCTGCCCACGCATAAGTTAAACTCTCCACGCGCAAATAAATCATCGCTGCGATAGACACAACAACAATCATTACTAAAAAGGCTAAGATGCCAAACGGAAAATAATCATTGTACGTATAATCCGCTCCGCCATTGGCGTTCAAAAAGAAAGCAGAATACTGTGCAAAATTTATCGGATTCAGAAACAATCCCGCCGCAACTGAACCTGTAAAAGAAAAGAAAGCAATTACTTTCGGGATACCGATAGAGAACAAAATCGGCAGAATAATTACCGCAATCGCGATAACAGAACCTGCTCCGGTCATAGAGGTAAAAATGAAACCTGTAATTAAATTCACAATCGCTAATATAATTGCGGGATTATCGCCGCCCAATTCCACACTCTTACGAATGATCGTTGACGCAATGCCGGTATCCAATAAAATACGTCCAAAAAAAGCGCCTAAGAAAATATTCATCAATGAAGCGCCGTATTTTTCTGGTGCCGTTTGATAAACCGTCTTCAGCATGTCATTGATCGTCATTCCCACGAACGCATCGTTAGGTGAGATCAAATGACCGATGATCGGCAGAATCGTCCAAATACTTGCCATAATGAAGAATCCTACCATCAAATTGTGTCCCTTGATACAAAATATGACCATTCCTATGAAGGAACAGATTAACAACAGCCCAATTAAAATATCCATGGGTACCCCCTTAAATTCCTCCGCATCCTGAAGTAGATACTAAATTTGAAAACACTTTACATGCTGCTTCATGATATGAAAACAAGGAGGAGACGGATTCTTAAAAAAATCCACTCTACCTCCAAATAAATTATTTAACGTTACTTAATCCTGTAACTTGGCAAATGCGCTATAGCCAAAGATTTTTTTATGTTGCAGAACTAAATAGCTCATCATAACAATCGAGATCACACCAAACATAAGCAACAAGCCCATCATAATATAAACTGCTTGGCCTTCGCCAACAGATTTTGTCATATAGGCTACAAAATATGGCAACGCGACACTGGCGATACTCATCCAAGTATAATAAATTCCAGTATTTCTACCTTTACGACCTGGTGAGAACATTTGACGAACACTTAAACCAGCTTGTAAAGCACCACCTGCGGCGAAAAAGCCTAAGCAAGCAATACTAATATAAATCACGGTTATGTTGTGGATCAGTAAAACCGCAATCAACGGGATCGTTGTAAAAATCGCGTCGATAAACAAAACTTTTACTGGATTCCATCTTAACTTACCCATCATGAATGCCCAGAAAAGAACGGCTAAAATGGACCCGATCGTATAAACCGATGTCAGACTTGCAGCCTGCATCTCAGTCATTCCCACATTACTCAAACCATAGGCTTTCGTGTATTGCTGACCGCCATACATAATGAACATGCAGACAAATCCATAAAACATCGTTGTAAAATTGACCAGTTTGTTTGGTTGAACAAGCATTTTTGCTTTTGCTTCATCAATTTCTTTTTGGACTAAATCTTCTGTCGATTCTAATGCTTCTTCTACTGAAGAATTGCTTTTCGCTTTTTTACTAGCCTTCATATCATCATCGTAAGCAAAAGGACAAAACAGTGACATGATTACACAAATAAGTGCCAATACCCCTGGAAGGATGATACTCATTGAATTTTGCCCAGATTCAGCGAAACGAACAACCATCAACGGGAAAATTACCCCTGCGATCGATACAAATAATTTAATCCCTAAAAGTGCTGATGCTGCATATTTTGGAGCAGCTTCCTGCGCTGCTGGATATAAAGCCGCATCCCACATCCCTGAGTTAGCAATTCCTACTATGAAAGCTGCGACATATGCCACATAGACATTCGTTGACATTAATAGTATAACAAAGAACAAGAAGTAGATGATAGAGCCGCCAACAGCCAATACCTTACGACCAACTTTATCTGAAATCTCGCCGCCGATCCAAACAGAGATCAACTTTCCAAAACCCGTAAACGTGATGGCCATTGAAACTGCTGCTGCCCCCGCAGTAGCATCTGTATATCCCCATTTATCAAAGAAGTATTCAGCATTTTGACTCAGACTAAGTGTCTGCATTCCGTGAGTAAAATAGGCTAAGTACACAAAAATCAACGACGGTAAATATTTTTTCCTCATATTATAATTACTCCTACTCGCTTATTTACGTCCAATTTTTAATTTTCTTTTGTTGGAAGTGCCTGTCCCGTGAAAATTTCGAATGCTGCCTTTCCTTGGCCCAATAGCATTCCTTCACCAGTTACTGTTTCACAGCCTTGCTCTCTGGCATCCTTGATCAGTTGTGTCACTGGAGGATTATAGACCGCATCTGCAACCGTTAAATCTTTATGGAAAATAGTCGGATCGCTGATTGGTGTTCTGGTAGAGCCCTCGCCCATCCCAAGTGTTGTCCCATTAACTAAAACATCCGCAGCCTCTACTTTTTGTTTCAATAACTCTGCATCGGTCAAATCATGAATCGCTACAGCTAAATCAGGATAGAATTTTTTGATTCGAGCAACCGTTTCTTCGCCTTTAACAAAGAAATCGTCTTTGATATTGAAAATATCGATTGATGCTGCTTCTTCGATCGCCAATTGAACCTGAATCGCTGTGGCAGCTCCGCCAGTCCCTAAAACAATAAATTTTTTCCCTTTAGGATCAACATCATGCGCTTTCAAATTATCAACGAAGCCGATCCCATCTGTGATATGGCCTGTTAGTTTTCCATCCTTATTTTGGAACGTATTGATCGCACCGACCATTTGGGCAGCTGGTGAAAGTTCATCCATATATTTCGCTGCTTCGCCTTTACAAGGCATCGTTACATTGCCTCCAGGCATATTGAAGGTACGAACAGATTGGATCGCTTTTTCCACTTCAGCAATCTCTACATCAAATGCAAGATAAACCGCATCGATGCCTAATTGTTCAAAGCCATAGTTGTACATCGCTGGTGATCCTGAATGACCAACCGGACTTCCGATCAATCCATATAATTGAGTTTTCCCTGATACGCTTTCTAACATCGTTTTACCCACCTTTTTTTAGTCTTCTAATAGTTCTGGCCAAGCTTGTTTGATCACATCAATACTCGTGTCGTAGTTCATTTGTGCTACTTTTTCATAGCCTAAGCTTAAGATTGGATCAGAGATGACTTCTGTACCGACCACACGCGGCTCGATGCCATGTTCTTTGATTGCTTTCAAGAAGCCAACCGTATCGCCCCACCCGGTTCCTGGACAAAGACGATCATGCATTGATTCGTCACGTAAAATTGTATCTGGGTAACGACGTTCTAACACATCACAGATTTGAACTGAAACAACTTTTTCTGCCGGAACACCTTTTAAATCTTCTGCTAATGTTTCAGCACGGGCCCAATGCCATGTATCTAAAATCAGCATACCGTTGTCGCAATCTGCACCTTTAACGATATTCCACGCACTAGCCAAATCCGGTACACCACTGTAAGGCATGAATTCCAGCCCAATAATTAGTTCTTTTGCTCGGGCACATAATTCTTTGAAAGCTTGGATGTGAACCTCTGCTGGGTATTTTTCCATCAATCCGCAGTTGATATGTCCTACTCCGAATAAGCGAGCCATATGATAAACTGTTTGCTCTTTAAATTGTTGCAACAAGGTTTCAGGTGTCTCTTGTGTTTTATTCGGGTCTGCCCATAAGGTAATGTATTCAACTTCCGTTACCTTCATGTCGTTTTCTGCCAGAATTTCTAACATGCGTTCATCAGAATAGCCTTGTTTGATCGCCAGCATATACGTTTCAGCCCGAAGACCAATGCCGTCAAAGCCTGCCGCTTTTGCAATTTTTACACGTTCTTCGAAATCAATCTCCATTCCTAATGTATAAGAACTGATTGTTAATGGTACCTTTTTCATTAAACTTCCTCCTAGTTAATCCTTCATACTAATTGATCAAAAGTTATTTTGTTCACATGCAGGGCTGCAGTCCCTTAAGTAAAAAAAATTTTTTTATTGCGAAAACCGTAGCTTTAACAATGTATCGGCTTTCACAATCAAATCTTGTATTCATTTTAACGTGGGAATTTTCAAAATTCTAATTGGTTTTTATCGCATAATCTATAGGTAATGCATATAGGTTTTGCTATAATTATTGAAAGACCATATAAATAAGATGTAGTTCCAGATTTGCGGCTAATCTTGTCTGTACTATTTCGTTAAATGGTCATGAAAAGAAAACAAATTTAAATGATCTTACGATCGAAGACAACTATATAACTATAAACTAGGAGCGGTGCGGATGAATTTGCAGCATTTGAAATACTTTGATGTATTAGCTAGAGAACAACACTATACTCGATCCAGTAAACTACTGAATGTTACACAGCCCAGCTTAAGTAACGCTATCGCCTCACTTGAGGATAAATTAGGTATTACTTTATTTGAAAAAAAGGGCCGTAATGTCGTATTGACCAAACCAGGCATGATTTTTCAGGATTATGTTTCTCGGACTTTAGGAACATTAGATGATGGCATTGAGACAGTAACTAAAATCAGCAAAGGCAGCGGTTTTATCAGCTTTGCCTTTTTACCAGTGCTAGGAACAACGTTTGTCCCAAAATTAGTCCGTGACTTTCATAACGCCAATCAAGACAAAGAAATTCTTTTTGATTTCCATACTTCCACGGGCGTCTCTAAAGAAATCATTGAAGGCATCAAAACCATGCATTACGACATTGGTATCGCTTCCTGTTTACAGAATGAGCCCACTGTGGAATTTTTACCTATTGCTAGTCAAGAATTAGTGGTGATCGCACCGTTAGACCACCCATTGGCACAGTTCGATGATATCTATCTAGAGCAAACGCAGCCTTATGAACAGATCGGCTTCAGTAAAAATAGCGGTCTGCGTAATGTGATTGACGAAATATTCCGTAAAAATAATTGCAGCTATAATATCGTCTACGAGGTCACTGTAGATCAAGTCATTGCAGGGCTTGTCAGTCAAGGCTTCGGCATCTCGATCGTTCCGAATATGTATATTTTGAAGAATCTTCCGGTAAAAATCATTCATTTGAAAAACGTGATGCAGGATCGCTTCTTCTATTTAGTGACGAATAAGGAAGCCTACCTCACACCAGCTGTCCTTAATTTTAAAGAATTTGTCCTAGCCCATTCTGATCCAAAAGAAATTGTTTATTAGCAGACCGTAGAAAAACAGGTATCAGACTCAGTTTTTTGAGCTTGATACCTGTTTTTATTTCTATTCGTTCGTATATAAACAAATGATTTTACGGTTCAACTTTTTCTTTTTTACGCTTTGAACTGACCACTCTGCGCCGAGTGATACCATGACAGTCATCTGCAATAAGTTCCTTAAACCGACGGATGCCATCTTTCTCAAAAATCGTCAGCTTCGTCAATATGTCAAATAGTACATAGAATTCTTCACCGGATTTACTAGTATCCGCATTTTTGAAAGTCACTACATGCTTCTTGCCATTCTCATCTGCAAAGAACGCCTTGTATGAAAAATCATAGTTCTCCTTATTTGCGAAAGCAATCGTTCGTAGTTCTTCAGAATACTCGCTTGTCGCAAAGGCCAGAATCTCATCAAATTTATCGTAGGTGGGGGCCGAAGCAGCTCGGACATATTTCATATCTGGTCGAATTGCTCGGGTCCATTCAGAAAATTCTGCTCGTGATTTGAACAATCGATTGCGTACGATCTCCCATTCCCTATAGTCAAAAAAGTCGTAAAAATATAAACAAAAATCGCGCTTTTTATCGTTCGGTTCCCCATTTAAGAATATTTCACAAATAAGATCCTTGCAGATGAAAGAGTAATCATCCATCACCATTGCATTTCTCGTTAGAAGGGCCATTCCATATTCGATTACCACATCTTCGTTCTGTGTTTCCCTATAATACTTAAGGATTTTCTTTTCTAAAGAATCCCGTTTCATTTGAAGCAACTGTCTTTCCTGTAAAGGTTCCACGCTGCCTTCCTCCTTTTTTTCTAAAAATTATTTCTTTGTGCTTCTTCCCCTATAATTTATCACTGGGCAGGCGCACTCGTTAAAAAGATTTCCGTTATTAATTCTTTGCAAATAAATGAATAATTGTTCATGGTGATCCATTAAATATTAGAACTGCCATACTATAATCAAGCACGGTTTCAAAATCCCGAGTTCCCGAAAATATTGAGTCATTCTGATTTCAAGATTGCCGCGCTTTCTTATAATTTCTATAGTTCTATAATACCTCTAAAATAACCCGAAATTTACCCAATGTTATTTAATAAAATTAAAAAATCTCGATGTTTACAGAATTGATATGAAAAGATTGTTTCCATTTTCATTCTGTGCTAGTATTTTCTCGGGGGACGAACCCCAAAAATAAATCAGAGTAGGAAATGAAGCGTCAAGTGCTGGAGGGATGGGATGTTGTCCTCTGGACGAAAGACTTAGTCTGCGGTTTTATTTTCGCATTCGCTGCATGAAGATGTAGCAGCTCTATAAGGAGATGCTAGAAATGAAGAAACACCTTGATGCTAGAAGCATCACAACGATGGCGTTATTGATCGCCATGATGGTCACTTTGTCTCGGATACTAGGAATCGAGACGCAGTTTGTCAAAGTCAGCTTTACCTTCATCCCGGAAATTATTATGGGAATGCTGTTCGGTCCTTTTTGGACAGGAATTGGCTCAGTCATCGCTGATTTTATTGGAATGTCACTTTTCGCGAAGGCACCATTTTTTATCGGTTTTACCATTAACGCCTTTCTTGAAGGAGCGATCTACGGTTACTTCTTTTATAAGAAAGAAATTACTTGGAAGAATTCGATTCAATCAGTGTTAGTAACGACCGTCGTGATCAACCTGATCCTGACCCCACTATGGCTGGCAATGATGTATCATGTGCCATTGAACAGCTGGGTGATCTGGGCTCCTCGTTTGATCAAAACCGTCATTTGGATCCCGATCCAAGCAATCATCACCTATTTCTTAGGCGGTGCTCTGCCATATAAACAATGGATCGCGCGCTTTAATCGTGCACATTAATTTTTTAGAATTTATTACATTTGTCTGAAAGTAGTTATTTCTTTCACACTATTTAACCCTTTAGAGACTGTCTTATCCCATAGACAGTCTCTATTTTTGTGTTATTTTTCCCAAGCATAATAATCGCTATTCGTTTTGGAAAGCGCTATGCTATGAAAAATTTAATATGAAAGCTGGGAGAAAAATGAAAAAATCTGATGTTTTGATTGTACCTAAAGACCGTTCACTATACTTTTTCCCTGCCATTTCCGAAATAAGTGTTTGTTCAGGGAAAGAATTACTTGCAGCAAGCCACAATGATTTACGACAATACTTGAAAGACTTTCAATTGATCATATTCTTAGATTTCGGCTTTGAACCAGAAATGGCGGCTCGGATACGTCCGTTCACAAAAGCTAAAATCGTCCTATTTTTCTGGAACCACTTCAAATTGGAACACTATCGCAAATTGAATGCCGCCAAAAAAGAACCTGCGATTGATGAGATTTTCCACTTCGATCCATTAGAAGCGCGTGATCTGGGTTTAAAACACAATAGCTCGTTTTATACGCAATCCGTTGGTGATCCTTTACATGAGACTGATTATGATATTTTCTTTGGCGCCAATGACAACGGCCGCAAGCATCAAGCCTTGGAACTGAAAAATCGATTTGAATCGCTAGGTTTATCGACGTTTTACCATATTCTGCCAAAACGCGGAAACGAACAAGAAGGCTATCTGCCTTATGGTGACTATCTACAGCTTGTCAAACGCAGTAAAGGAATCCTAGAAATATTGCGGGCTGGACAATATGGAGTGACCCTGCGAACCTTTGAATCGTTGTTCTTACAAAAGAAACTCGTTACCGCAAATGAGATGCTGCCGTTTTATCGTCTTTATGATCCAAGAAATGTTTTTATGATCGAACCCGATTTGAGCCAACTAACTGCTTTCTTGAATATTCCTTATCAACCAGCCGATCAGGATTTACTGGATTTCTTCGAAGCCAAAAATTGGATCAAGCGCTTCGTTGATTACGACCCGAAGCTCTTTGAAGAATATGAGTATTATCCTGAGTTGATGAAACATGCCAGTGCATTATAAAAGACGCAACAGCCCCGTCATTGTGCGCATTGACGGGGCTGTTTATGACTCATTATATTTTTATTTACAGTGTTTCAAGAATTGTGCGCAATTCAGCAACAGATACCTGTCCTGGTGCGGATGCTTTTTTCGCTGCGCCAAAAGTAGCTGCTGATCCAAAGGTCTTTCCCGATACACGGCTGACTACGCCAAGCTCGCCCATTGACATGGTAATCAACGGTCGATCTGCATGCTGCTGATACATTTCCTGAGTAGCATCCAATAAGACAATGACATCATGAGCTGTTTGCGGCATCACCGCAATCTTACAGATATCCGCTCCCTTTGTTTGCATCATCTGTAAGCGCTGGATGATCTCCTCTTTAGCAGGCGTTTTATCAAAGTCGTGATTACACATAATGATTTTCTTGCCTTTTTCATGCGCCTTCGCAACCAGTTCACTCACGCCAGCTTCAGGCATAAATAGTTCAACATCCAATAAATCTGGCGCACCCTTTTCTAAAAGCGTGTGATACATCTCAAAATATTTTTGATCTTCTAACGGACAAACACCGCCTTCTTTGGCAGTCCGGAAAGTAATCAAAAGAGGTCTGCTTACAGCCGCTTTGACTTCCTTTGAAAATGCCGCCGCTTTATCAAAATCTAAAATTTCTTCAAAATGATCGATTCGCCACTCAACGATATCACAGTTACTTTGGACAGCAATTGCTGCTTCTTGTAAAACATCTGCTCTCGTTTTGCCCACTAAAGGCACGATAATTTTCGACTGCCCCTCGCCCAGAGTTACATTTTCAATTGTTACAGTTTTCATAGTCTATCCCTGCTCTTTCTTAAAAATCGACTCTGCGTCCTTCTTCAGCTGATAAGTACGCTGCGTAAATAATCTTGATTGTATCATAAGCCAAGTCCAAATCAGAAAGTGGTTGACGATTTTCTGCCACACATTCCGCAAAATCCTGGAATTGTGCTAAATAGCCGCGAAGTGTTTCCTCTGCAACAAACACTTTGTTCCAGCCAGTTTTATCCTGTAGCTGTTCTGAAATATAGACATCTTCTAAATCATCTTGATCTAAGAAATAAGTAGATAGATTATCTGCAGGTGTAATATTATTCACTAACGCACTGTCATTCGTATACACTTCTACGTAGTTTTTTACGCCGCCTAAAGTATTATCATTTGAGATCGAGATAGCTTTCGTACCATCTGTAAACGTGATGATGACTGTCGCAAAATCTTCCGTATCAACCGATTTTGCTGGGAAGTAACGTTTGTCATGCTCGTTTAAGCTTGGGGCTAAACGACCAGTTTCAGCAACGACGCTTTGAACTTCGATCTTTTCGCCGCGAGCTTTTGCTTCGGCTTGTTTCAAGAACAGCATTCCACCAATCGGATGACTCCCCAATCGAATTAATGATCCACCGCCTGCTAAAGACCAATGGGCAGAGGCTGGTGAAGTGGATGAACGAATACTTTCTTCACCTTTCATGTACATGATCTTGCTCTTCTTCGCTTCGATCATTTCCGCCGAACGCAAAATATTTGGAGAATACACATAATTTTCAGCGTACATGAATAAACGATCTGATGCTTCAAATTTTTGACGGCACTCGTCAATATCCGCTAGTAATTTTTTATACATCTTTGCTTTTGGTACATTTAAACCGATCGGCTCTTCATCGCCTTCTTCACCAAAATAACCTGTCAACGGCTTCTCACAGATGACGTGTTTATTCGCTTCCAGTGCTTGGTACGAAAGATCCAAATGCGTCACCGGCGGCGTAATGATATCAACTACATCAACTTCCGGGTCTTCCAGCACTTCCTGATAAGTCGCCGCAACCTGTTCAATGATGTCCCATTTGTCACATAGTTGTTTTGCCCGTTCTTGGTCATTGTCGAATACATATTTGATTCGCAAGTTCACTCCGCTGACCTTGTTGTACGCGTTCGTATGGAAATTCCCGGCAAATCCTGCACCAACCAATGCAATCGTTACTGTTTTCATAAATATTATTCCTCCATTTCAAGTTATAAAACGTTTTCTTTCTACACTACCAACTATAGAAACTTTTGATTGTGAAAACAATCTCATTTGGAGTTGATATTCATAACAAAAATGTTATACTTTTTGAAAAAAGAGGAAATTCTCTATGAAAATTCAAAATATCGAAGCCTTCTGTCGCCTCGCTGAGGTTGAGCATTATGGAAAAGTCGCGGATGAATTGGGCATCGCTCAACCATCCTTAAGCCGGATGATTCATCGAATCGAAGACGAGGTTGGCGTGAGCTTATTCAAGCCCAGCGGTCGAAATATCAAGCTGACAAAAATGGGGCGGCTCTATTATCAGAAAGTCCGAAAAGGCTCGGATGAGATACAATCCGGCGCAGATACAATCAAGAATATCGTGGACCCCTATTTCGGTTCGATCGATCTTGGATTCATCTTTACCTTAGGACCAGAGATTATCCCGTAGCTCCTCAAACAATTTCGAAATGATCCAGAACGTGCCAACTATAAATTCAAATTCTGGCAAGGCAATACGCCGCGCCTGCTTGAACATGTAAAACACGAAACCTGTGATTACTCTATTTGTTCATATCTGAACAATGAACCCGAAATCGAGTTCACACATTTGATGGATCAACCCTTAGTAGCGATCGTCGCAAAGTCACACCCGTATGCAAAAAAGAAAGCCGTATCTCTTACTGAACTTTCTGAGATTCCTATGATTCTGTGCCAAGACAAGACCTATTTTATAGAGAACCTGTTCAAAAAGGCCGGTTTGCCTTTAAATATCGCCTGCCGTGTAGAGGAAGACCAGGCATTGGCAGGGCTAGTCTCCATCGAATTCGGCGGAGCTATCCTGCCCTACAATAATCTGATGTCCTTTCATGACATTGCCGTTCTTCAACTTGAGACACCCATCTATCGCCCGGTTTATTTAGCCAAAAGAAAAGATAGCCAGCTATCACCTGGTGCACAAGTTTTTGAGAAGTTTTTGAAACAGAAAGAATTTAGGTTGACGATATAAATGATGACACTATCGTCACCATGACTATGCATCACAGTGTTTTGGGTATGATTCCACAAAGGAGATAACGAAAATGTTAGTTACTTTTTTGGAATTAATCATACACCAATTTCTAGAATTCAGCATATCTACTCTGTGTTTGCGTATTTCTTTTGATCGTTTATGATAGTACACGATCAATTGACGAATCCCAGTATACAAAAAGAGCGGATCACTTTGTACGTTAAGTGATCCGCTCTTTTTCTATCATCCTTGAATTAAACCTTTGATTATAATACAAAACAATTTTCTTATCAAATCGCAAAATGACACTTTTACCCCCAATTTGACACCTTTTGAACGAAGGAATGCGGGTTCCAGCCTCCAAAGTGGTCAAATTGGGGGTGATTTGGTCATTTTGCGATTCGCAATCATTTTCGAAATGCCTTATCTTTTAGTCACCGGCCGGAACAAAAATAAATCAAAACATGGAGGAATTAAATGATGATTCAAAAGCTAAGCACAAAATTACAGGTTCACTTACAATTACCAGGCGTTGAGAAATTGAAGAAAGTCACCTTCCAAAATATCGTCGATGAACCAAACGAAGCAGAGATTCTTACACTAGGAGAAATCCTGACAGAACTTGATCAAGAAGACACATTATTAAACGGCGTAATCATCACCAGCCAATCACGAGTAACGAAAGACTAAGGAAAAGGAGAAAAGATAAATGAAAAAAATAGTAGCGATTTTTAAAACCAGCACAGGACGCTCACAAACGTGGAGCTATCCAAACCCAAATGACACATTGTCCAACCAAGAAGTTCTCGGCATCCTAGAAAAATTTACTTTACTGAACTTGTTTAAAAAAGACGACGAAAAGTTGTTCAATCAAGTGGTCAGTGCCAAGTATGTCGAAACTGTAGAAACAATTATTTTTTAGAAGGAACTGTGGAGTGCGGCAGACGTGCCGCCTCCTCTATTAAAAAATTAGGAGGAACGATTCGATGAATGACCAACTACTCAGCTGTCACCAGCTGTTCAATTTAACACCAAAAACACTTGAAAAACGGATTACAGAATACTATCTCGAGTCACAAAACAGCAGTTTGACCATTAAATATATTATCGCCTTGCGCGTAAGGTACCAGCTCGGCGCAGAGGAATTTGCGTTCATTCTAAAGGATCTTATCCGCGAAATCTTTATGAATACTAAGGCTACTCGCACCATGAAACGCTTTTTCTATTATTTCCAAGATTACTTCATGGCTCCAGAATGGCGCACGTTGAAAATCAGAACATTTCCGCTCCGTAACTTTGGCGAAAAGGCCTTGTCAGTTGCCCGTTCCCTGATGTCATTTGTCCGTCCCGAAGAAACAAACGAACCTTGAACCTAACCTTACCTACGCAAAAAAATTAGAAAGGAAAACAGAAGATGAAAAAGGATTTAGTTGTCAAATTCGCAAATAGTCTAGGGAAAAACCACGACTGGACCTACAGAGATTTGAACCCCGAGCTGCCGATACCAACGATCAAAGAAGCTTGCGAACTCTTGACCACGTTGGATATTTTTGAACAAAATGGCGTAAAACTATTTGATTCGGTGGTTACGGCCAAGATCGTGGATACGTATGAACGAGACGTTTTTGATGTTGAAAAGGAACCAATGATCGTCGAAAACGAATCGAATGAACCATGTAAACAGGAGCCTATAAAAGAAAAAAAATCTTTCAAAGCACCAGAGAACTATGATTATTTGTTCGAGCCCACAAGAGCTGCGGTCACTCAGCAACTTGAAGGTCCCGCAAAAGCGACGAACGACCACCCTTCATTAACAATAAATGCGCCACAAATCGGAAAACAATCGATTACAAAAACTAAAGGGAATTCTGTCGGAGAACCTTCAGAACCTGTCGCATCGCAGGTTGATGAGCTCGAACAAAAGGACACCAAGAAAGGCTTCCTTGCCTAGATTCGTCGAAAGAAAAACAGGAATAAAGACGATCCAGATATTCGCTCTGGCGACACTAAACACTAATACGAACTTCTGTCCTTTCACAATTTAATACCTTTGCGTAGGTAACTTCGTACTCGTCGTCACTCTCCCACTCCGGAAGGGAGATGATGCAAAATTGAGTGAGTTGATTCGATATGTCCTTGCACCGCTCTTTGTGGGGCTGATCATTGCCCTCGTTAACCATTGGTTGAGCGGGCATGATCCATGACGACAGAACGATAAAATACACCTGCGATTTTTGTGATCGCAGGTGTATTATTAAATGTATTTTTTATGATTGATTCTCATCAATACCAACTTCAACATTTTTTCTCGTTCCCCAATTCGCTACCTTCCAAACTGTTAGCAAGCCATAGATTTGTAAAATACTGCAAATCAAAAGATTAATCAGCGTAGAAAATGGTGAAAAGATCAGATATGAAAAGAATTGAGCCCATTTACTCATATCATTTCTATCAAATGTCAGTGTACGTATATTTCTGAAATACCCTAAGGCAATCATGTACAGCAGAATAACAATCGGAAGCTGCCGATTTATATATGGGTAATAGAAATAGACTGCGAAAAACACAGGGGTATATGCACCAAAAGAGATATAATGACTAAGCTGAATCCACCAGGCTGCTTTCTTAGGGCTTTGATTTTTAATAAACCAAAGGCCGCCCCACCAGAAGCTACGCCACCAACGGCTTCGCTGTCTCATTAAATGACTAAGCTTTACAGGATTCAATGTATAGCCGATGGACGTTTCTTGGTAGACCGTATCTCCCATAATCGAGGCATACTGTGTTAACATCCGATCGTCTCCAAATTTAGCTTTCTGAGAAAAAATGACCTGCGATAAATAATGATCAATGTAATTATCAATCACAGCCGAACGATAAAAAGCTAAACAGCCATGATTTACCCCAACTGCTTTCCAACGAGAATACGCAGACCGTCCATTTGAAAAGGCCGAAACAAAAGAAACACCAACTGATCGAGTAAGAAAATTCTCTTGATTATTGTAATCCAACAATGCTCCGCCAACGGACATAATTTTTTCATCAAAAAATGGATACAGCCCCTGCTCAATAGCGTCCTCATTCAAAATCGTATCACTGTCTATGGTTATAAAGATATCTACCTGGCCTTTCAGATCATGGAAAGCAATGGCTTGTTCTTCTCTTTTTCCGGCATTTTCCTTATAAACATATTTAACGGTATTCGGAAATGTCTTTTCCCACTCTTCAAATAGCTCATCGCATTTATTTTCCTCTAACGAACCATCTTCAACAACATATACATAGTCAGGTAAATTAGTTTGAGTCGTAAGGCTCTCTAATACCTTTTTAAAAATTTCTTTATCCTCATTGTAGACAGGTATCACAACCGCTGTCCGAAAAGCAGCTAACGATTTTCCTTCGGGCTTTACATATACTGGATTAAAGTACGACGAAAGAGTTAAAAAGGCATTCCAGAAAAAGGCAATCACGACAAAAGGAATCGTCCAATACAATATATTATTAATTGAAAAATGATGATAGACCAACACCAAAACGAAGGATAATAAATAGAAAACTAACGTGACCCTATGCCAGCCATTACGTTTCATCACCGTCTGTGAATTATTTTCTAATTCCGTTTCTGTATCATTCTTTTTTCCTCCAGAAAACGAAAGCATCAAACCAAGCAAAATCATTACAACTATATATAAACATGATAGTAACCAAACATAAAACAAACTATACATTCCTTTCTTTTAAATCCATTTATAAGTATCTTAATCACGATAAAATATATCGCGTGTATACAGCTTATCCTTTACATCAAGCAACTCTGCATCGTATCTGTTTGATACAATCAGATCTGTTTTTTGTTTGAACGTCTCCAAATCATGAATCACCTGCGTTCCTTCATGTTCCGTCCCTGTAATAAGAGGCTCATAGATCACGGTCTTTATCCCTTTTTCTTGCAGCCTTCTTGTAATACATTGAATAGAGGAGTGGCGAAAATTATCCGAATTGGATTTCATTGTTAATCGATAAATACCGACAACTTTAGGATTTTTTTTAGCGATCTGTTCTGCAATAAAATCTTTTCTCGTATCATTCGATGCGACTATGGATTGAATCAAGTCATTCGGAACCTCTTTATAATTTGCCAGTAATTGCTTGCTGTCTTTTGGTAAACAATACCCGCCATAGCCAAAGGAGGGATTATTATAATGATCACCAATAAGAGAATCAAGTGCGATTCCCTCAATGATTTGACTAGCATCCAACCCATGCATTTCTGCATAGGAATCTAATTCATTAAAATAGGCGACTCGCATCGCCAAATATGTATTGGCAAATAATTTAATCGATTCGGCCTCTCTCGCGTTCGTTAAAATCACTGGAACATTTTCTTTACGTGCATTTTTAGAAAATAATTCAGCAATTTTCTCTCCTCGCCCACTGCGTTCCCCTACAACAATTCTCGTAGGATAGAGATTGTCATATAAAGACTTGCCCTCACGTAAAAATTCAGGCAAAAAAATAAAATTTTCCGAAGAAAATTTTTGTTTCAAATGGTCAATATATCCAATCGGAATAGTTGATTTGATTAGAAACAATACTTCAGATTTAATCGCTAATGCCTTGGAAACAACCGATTCAACAGATGATGTATCAAAATAATTCGTTTTTTCATCATAGTCTGTCGGTGTTGCAATAATCAATAACTCTCCGTGCATGACAGCTTCAGTAAAATTGTTTGTAAATTTAATTGTCGAGTCCTTTTCTAAAAACTCGTGAAGTTCTGATTCATCGATGACACTATTGCGTTCTTGTAAAAGCTGAATCTTCCATGCATCGATGTCATAACCGATGACATTCTCACTCTGACTTAACAGCAGGCTATTCGAAAGCCCCACGTATCCCATTCCAAAAACCGATATTTTCAATAGATAATTGTCCTCATTCCTAACTTAAAATCATTCTCAAATAGAATTATATAACTATATTCTAACGTTAATTAAATGTTATAGCAATACAAAATTAATTAAATGTGCTAAAAATAATGAAATATAGGTAATTTGTCATTGATAAATAATTTGTGCTAAATATATTACATTGATAAATAATATTTACCCATCAAAGAAACTATTCATTTACAATTTTTTTATATGTATTCTTTTCACTCGATCAAGACAAGTTTACATTTGGAATGTAAACAAGATATGTGCTTGAGCTAGGCCTCTTACTGACAAATTAGCTCCCACATTTCCTGGCTCTAGGAATGGCATTTCATACAACCGTAGTTCTTTTTTTAGAATCTGAAAATGACTATCAGCTTAAACTTTATTTTAACTTTGCAGTCGCTATAATCACTTCATAAATTAATAATTGACTGCCTCAAATTCCCGCAATGAACTATTCAATACACAATAGAAAAACGGTATCAGCGTCTCTAAGCGTCGATACCGTTTTTTAATTTCATGTATGTCTGTTTTCAGTCTATCTGTAACAAGTTCCATAGACACTTTTAAAAACTGTAAAATACATTTATTGATTCAATCCTATTAATTATGAATTTATGCTATATTGGATCTGCCTCGTCCTGAATCGCATCCGTATCTTCTTGAGTAATAAGGATATTCCCTAATTCTGTTTGATCTGGTTTTAAGTAGATGACTTGAATTTTGGCATCTGGAAGCATTCCTTTTACAGAATCCATAATGGGCTTCATCGCTTTAACCATTACGGGTTTTAATGCTTCTGAATCCATTTGTACCCCAGGATCTTCCAAGTAAGTAAGTGTATATATCACTGTATAGTCAGGTCCGGCAGTAATCGTCATATCCGAATACATCGTTCCCATTTGTTCTTTCATAGCTGGAATTTGGGATTGAGCTGCTTCGATCATAAGATCAAAAAATTTTGAATTTCCTTGTTCAGTATCCGAAGCCTCAGTGACGGCCTTCGTTTCTGAAGAAGTTGATTCTTCAAGCAATTCTTTGACTTCAGATGAAGATGCCTTTTCTGCTGGCTTAGGCGAACTTTCAAAACGATTGTTAGAACATGCTGCTAAGCTAATAAAAGCAAAGCCAATAAACATAACCTCAAACATTTTCTTTTTCATTTTGATCCTCCATATTTGAATATTAGTTAAAAATATCTACCCTACGTTACAGTTTACACTAACTTCAAACTAAATAATATTACAAATTGTTCTTTATCTGTATAGAAGAGAAAATAATATGCCTAAATAGTATTTTTTATTGTTTCAAAAAATTCTTTGTGACTCCTGCTTCTTTTCAACAAATCCTCATATCTTAGCAATAACAAAAAAAATTTCAGCTTATAATTTTAAAAAAATCAACATTCAATCATTATAATGGCACTGCGAAAATAGACAGTTATAAATTTCATAACATAATTGTTTGAAATGCGTTCTTTTATTTGCATTCCATTCGCTAATTATACTCTTTAAAGCAACAAAATTATCTTTCCATATCGTTATTTATTTTTCTGAATTTCTATTGCAGATAGATACATATTTCGGTATACTAATCTTTGTGCTAAAGAGGTTCCGTGGTGTAGGGGTTAACATGCCTGCCTGTCACGCAGGAGATCGCGGGTTCAAATCCCGTCGGAACCGTTGGATATAATGGAGGATTACCCAAGTCCGGCTGAAGGGAACGGTCTTGAAAACCGTCAGGCGGGTAAAACCGTGCAAGGGTTCGAATCCCTTATCCTCCTTAATTCTGGGGAAGTACTCAAGTGGCTGAAGAGGCGCCCCTGCTAAGGGTGTAGGTCGGGAAACTGGCGCGAGGGTTCAAATCCCTCCTTCTCCGTAATGATTATCCATGGTTTGATCAAACACTATCTCGATCAAAGACAGAGACACTAGATTGGATCAATGTAGTTATATTCAAATACAACAAAATCTTTTTCATTGATGCCAGTTACTTTTTACTAGTGACTGGCACTCCTTCTTTATTGCGTTGGTTATGTTCTTAATAAACAAAAAAAGGACCGAATCTTCTCCAATCCTCTTTCCTTAGCCCAAAGCTTTTTACCTGTAAAAAACATTTGATGTAGTCCAATTCACGTTTGACTTGTTTTTTTGGTTGAGCTCTCGTTCAGATAATACGACTATCCTGTTTTCCATTTTTTGATACTATAGCAATTTCTCTCTATCCTTTATCTCGTATACTAGCAAATCCTAGACAATTTTGTACGAATTCAGTTTGTTTTGTTTCCTTTTCCATAACACACCTGCACCTGCAAGACTAACTACTGTAATGACTGTTACAATACGAACCATGCTTTTTCCTCCATTCTATCTGAATCTATTATGAAATGTTTATGACGTTTTTCGAGTTGTTCATCCTTCAAGATAGCTCTTTAATGAAGAAAAGAGTAGTACTAATTAAGGAAAAAGAAGTAAATGCAACTTCTTTTTCCTCTTTTATTTAAATTAATCGTTTAGTCTGCTATTCAACCTTCTCAAAGGTAATCGTTTTGATTTTTACTGGATCTGAGACTGGTGCGTCTTCATCATCTGTTTCTTGATCTGCAATTTTCTTCACGACATCCATGCCTTCATAAACTTGGCCGAACACAGTGTATCGCCCATCTAATTCTGGTAGTCCACCGATTTCTTTATATTTCGACTCTACATTACCTGGTAGCGAAAGAATCGGCAATTGCTCTTCATCGATCTTTGTATTTTGAACAATATAAAACTGATTTCCGTTTGTATGCGGGCCATTGTTTCCTAGACATAGCGAGCCATTGAAATTATACAGTCCCTTATTCACCTCATCTTCATAAAAACCATCATAAATCGATTTTGATTCATCTCCTGAACCATCCAAAGCGCCGCCCTGAATTACAAATTCTTTGATTACACGCGCAAATGGCGTGCCGTCATAAAATCCGTCTTTTGAAAGACTAATCCAATTTTTTACAGCTTTTGGTGCTTGTTCTGGAAATAATCGCATCTTGATGACCCCTGCATCTGTATCCATCACACAGATTTCCTCACCCTTACTTGGGGCTTCAAGTTGTGTTAATTCAACGTCTGATACATCCACTCCCGTATCATTCCAAAGAATGTCATAAATCTGCCATTTTACGCCATCCTTATCACCTAAGCGTGCCATTTTTAACAATACACTGTATTCTGTCACTTTTTTCTTGTTTGTCACTTTGAACTTGTATTCCAGAATCGCTCGTAAATCATTGTAATCATCGTCAGCCTTTACTTTGTAAAACTGATCAAACTTCGTATAGACATACTCAACCTTTTTTCCAGAATACTTATTAAAATAATCGGTGATCTTTTGCTTATCTGCTTTAGAAATATTACTAACAATCTCGCTTTTAATACTTTTTTCATCCGTAAGCTTCTCTGAAAACTTTTCAAATTGCTCCTTTATTTCCGTTTCATCCCAGTGTCGTCCAATCAATTCATCAACCGTTTTTTCTTTTGAATAATCATGGACTTTACTTTTAGCCTCAGAAACAGTCGCCGCCCCCAGTATCGTACCTCCTAACACCAGAGCTATTCCTAAACCAACAAATCCTTTTCTTATCTTCATAACCATCCTCCTTTTCATTTTGTAACCGATTACATTCTAACGTAACGAAATATCTTTATTTGTTATTTTCTCGTTTTCTAATACAATTATCATTTAAACGCTGTTGAACCTTTGATTAGAACATTGAAACTTCGAAGGAACGTCTATTTTCAAACTAGCAAAATGGGATAATTATACCCACTCAGCTAGTGAACAGAATAATCTTAGCTTTGCATATCACAAAAAAATGACCAAACCAACATTCACTTGGCTTGGTCTTACTAGTAATTAACAGTACTTTCCTCGTAAAATTGTGACAACTTTTCCCATCTCTTCCATTTTTCTTTGAATAATACTATACAAGTTTAGTGGAGTAGGAATCAAAGAAGCATTATTTTGTTCGGTGCCGTCCATTCTTGTTGTTGTATCGCTAGATATCTTTAAAAAAATTGAAAAAACAAATGTTCTTGTATTCTACAACAGTCATAATGAAATAACTTTTTCAGTGTGTTGGAACAACTCTATATTTTGATGACTTATTTTTATTACATTTTTTTCTGTCTTCAATTCATTGATTACTCTTTTAAATATTTTATGAAAATCCTTATCTGTATTAACTAGAGGCTCATCAAAAATATATATATTTCTGGATAATGTAATAACACTCTAACCATGTTTAATTTATGTATTTCTCTTCATAAACAAATTATGGCAATGATGAAAAAAATTCACTCAATATGGAGAAAATTGAATTCTTTTTACTTTTTTTTCTAGAAAGTTTATTAAAAAAATAAACCAGCATACATAAAACCGTACCGATAGTTGAAAACAGGTAAACCATTAATACTGCTCCTCTTTATTAAAGCGATTTTTCCCCTTCAATGTCACGAATTTATCATAGTTCCTCAATTCACTATAAAAAATATCTTGAAATGAGCTTTTTCCTTCCTGAAACGAATGTATTCGTTGAAGTTGCCCATATATTATAAAATATTTTCCCTTCTTGAATCTATTTTATGTGATATAGCCCCATGAGAAAATGACCATACAAGATACACAGTACTGACAGAATTAATCATCCACAACAAATTAATGTTCTATATCTTTAAAAATGGCTATAACGATCTATAAACAAAACTTCATGCATACCCATAAATGGACCTTTGGGAATCTCTCTTAATCCAAATAACTCGATATAATGCTGGAGAGGAGCCCACGACTAGTGAACCGCCGACAAATGCTCGACTGTAATCATGATAATCGTGTTTCAGAACTCTTCTACTGTAAGATTAAACTCTTCTCAATAAGCCCTTTCCTCTTTATATGCAAAAGGTATGTTATTAAGACCGAATAAGAAAATTCGGTAGCTTGCTTAGTTTATTACATGACTTATTTTCATTGTTTCAAGATTTTTGAAACATAAAGAAAGTATTTGTTGCTATTCTACTCGTGCAACAAACTAAAAAATCTGGAGCGTGTTAGTATGCAAAAAATAAAGAATTTAGATTTAAAAAAAATAAAAGAAGTTGTTGGTGGAACATACTATGGCAACGGGGTATCGTGTGGGAAGCATGCGTGTTCAGTAGACTGGGGGAAAGCTATTGGTATTATTGGCAATAATTCAGTGGCTAATTTAACCACCGGTGGTGCGGCTGGCTGGAAGTCGTAAACCGTATAATTATTGCCATTATCTATGGTTGAATGGCAAATGATTTTGTTAAAATACGAGAATTTTTTCAGAGGTGAATTTATGTCCAAGTTAAAATGGTTTTCTGGCGGTACAGAAAGAAGCGAACAAGCAATAACTATCATTATCGAACAATATTCCTACTATTCGAATCAATTTTACTTCATCAATATTTGTTTGATTGATGGGCTTTAAACATTCGAAATTTACAGTTAAGCCAGCTTGTTCCGCTTGTAAAAGCTTTGTGATCATCAACGATTTGATTGATGCAATTTTCAAATTACTTATACCTGAAAATCGCATCACGCTTGTATCAATCATTTGATGCGAATACACCATCATTTGATCTAAATATTCTTGATTAATTCCAGAATCATTTTTCATCGCCTTTAACCCGAGCAACAAAACCCAGTCAAAAGGAATGACAGAAAAACGATACCTACGATTGTTTTTTTATGACTTCTCAATAAAGGAATAAAAGAGAATAATCCGTTTGTGGAATCGTGGATCGGTTTATAGGTGGCTATTGGCAATGTCGTTAATACGATGTTCGTCCATTCTTGATTGAACTCTTCAGGTGTCTTTTTCAACTTACCACGAGCAGGGTCAGCTATTAAGATTTTCCCATTTTTTCTCCCATAGACAACAACGTAATGCGTAAAAGCCTCATCAAGAATAACATGAGCAATGAATGGAAAAGGTAAATCTTTTTCTTTCCAAATCGAGTCATCTGTTTGAAATACTTCACTTTCGAACCCCAGAGTTTCTAATGCTGTCACAAGCCCAAATGCAGATGTCCCCTGATTATTTGTTCCTGACAGTATTCTTAATTTACTAATAGGTACTGTTGAATCGTATGTTTTTAGAATCATGGCAAGACAAGCAACACCACAATCTTTTTCATCATGTTGCTTAATCAATCTTAATTTCTTCATGTTCATCCTCATTTCAAAATAATCAACTTTAAATAAGAATACATACACCGGTTCGTATATAGCGTAAAACATCCTAAAATCTCAACTATTAATCTGCAAATAGCAAAAAAAAAGAGCTTTTAGCCCTTCTTTTTATAGAATTTCGAACTTACTTTGTTTTCTAAAACTATTCCAAGTGTAAAAACTCCTGTGCCTATAAGAAACTCTAGTATAGAAAAATTTGCTTTGGTCATAAATCCAACAATAATCATGAATAGAAATATTTGGATTATAATTCTAGCCAAAACATCCACCGGCAATTGCTCCACCGATACCCCCAATGATAATTCCGCCTAATCCTCCTGGAGATCCTGCCAACATTCCTCCTACTTGACCATTGATACAAGCCTTAGTTTTACTGTCTATCCACGTTCCCGATGCGCCTCCTCCACCTACTACTTTTTTTGAATCGGCTGTCTTCAATACTTCTTTTTTTACCATCTAAATCATCCTTCCATTTATGTATCCTTTTTTATGATACAACTAGAGTTTAAATAGGTTTTCATATTGCGTGTCAAATTTATCTACAAATAGCAAAATTTAATCTTCAAAAAGATCTGATTTCATTTCGCTCGTTATAAAGAAGATGATCTATCTATAAAATTGAAAAACTTACTCAATTAAGTTTAGCTTAAGAAACAAGGGTTATTATATAGTTGAAAAATAACTGATTGCTATGACAAAATTTAGTTAGTAAAAACAGAAGGAGTTGATTGGTAGTGAACACTATCATAAATAAACATTCAAAAAATAATGATCGAGCATTCATGATGAATCGTAGTTTTGTAAGAGAATTAAAGGTTGATGTTAAACGTGCCAATTGGCTGTCTGCTGCCAGTATTATTTTGCTAGCGATTACTCACTCGCTTGGAGTAGGGTTTAAAGAAACTTTATTTTGTTCGAGTCTAGCCATTCTTTCTGCTATAGTACTAAATATTTTTTTGCATAAATTTGAAAAAGCAATTGCTGTCAAAAATAGAGTTTCTGGGTTTGTCAACTAAACTGTGGAAGTTAATTTATTAAGTTTTCTAGTAAATAGCCTCTCACAGTATTTTTAAGCAACTAGTAGAAAACTGATTGAACGTATAGTTAAATAAACCTGCCC
>Ga0153985_1000060_pt1 | contig 33632 bp, 24 predicted proteins | sample TSGA069MetaG_FD_104715 | JGI IMG/M metagenome (GOLD analysis project Ga0153985, IMG submission 104715) | Attine ant fungus gardens microbial communities from Georgia, USA - TSGA069 MetaG | ecosystem: Host-associated > Fungi > Mycelium > Unclassified | place: USA: Georgia, Alexander Wildlife...
GCGAGAAGCCTCACATCGCTCCATCTCATTGACCACGGAAGGGGAAATTTTGAAGGCTCATGCGCAATATATCTTAGATGAATTTGTGACCTTAGACAGAGCCATCGACCATGCCAAAAACAACCGCACCCACATCGGCCTGCCACCGATCATTCGTTCCAAAGTCTTTTCAAAACTCTTAGATGAAAAAGAGAGCATCCGCTTTATTTCGAAATTTCACTTGGTATCTGGGGGATCCAATGAATTGCTTTCAAAACTATTATCAGGAAAAATCGATTTTAGCTTGCTGGGCAGTGTCAATCCCCTCGTCCACCCGAATCTGCAGGTGAAATTATTGCATCAGCAAGAATTCTTTATTTTTGTGTCAAAAGAAAACCCCTTAGCTAAGAAAAAGGAAATCTCATTTGAAGAAGCTGCCGAATATCCCTTTATCCTATTGGAAAAAGGCTATACCCACATGCGCGCTTTTCAGAATTTAAGTGAGAAATCAAAGAAGAAGCCGGAAGTCCCCTTTTATTTTTCAGACGTTCAGACGATTGGTCAGTTGGTCAGTTCCAATATCGGCATTACCTTGATGACGGAATTTCCCGTGTTTCAAGAAATGGAAGGCTTAGTGAAAATACCGCTATTCCCTGAAGATAAGGAAATTTTTTATATTCAATATGCCTATTTAAAGAGTGCGATGTTGAATCAAGAAGTTCAGAAGTTTATTAGGATCTTGGATGAGCTGTCTTGGGAGGAGGAAGGGTGAGGAGTGGGCTCGATGTAAGAAAAGAGAGAAACGGGGCCTCCATTAGATATTGAGGTAAGAAGAATTTTGAGAATAGAAAGGGGAATTCAATTATTTCAAGTTTTATTGACCTTCAGAATAGTAGTCTTCTCAATAGAAAAACCTGAAATTAACAAGCATTTTCTATTGAGGAGACTATCGGCAGACAGAAGGTGATTTTAATCATTACCTCTTGAAAGAGGCGTAACCGATTGCGATCCTACAGAATTAGACAAATTTTAGATAGGGAACGACCATTATAGTTGATTTATATTTCTCATTTGGGGGTTGGTTTCAACGGTATAATGAACGATATTGGCTAGGTGTCAAATGATATTTTTCTTTAAACGAGCGATAAAAATGACTTTCGCTTTTATAATTAATCAACATTGATATTTCTGTCATAGTCAAATCAGTGTCAGTTAAATAATGTTCCGCTTTTAACAGTTTCTCATCTGCAATGAGTTGAGAGATTGTTTTTTTTGTTTGCTTTTTTACATGACGGGATAAATATCCCTTACTATAATTTAGTTTTTCCGAGATATCTGATAAATTGGCTGTCTCAGGATGTTCTTTAATCACTTGAAGAACTTTTATCGCTAACGGATCATAGCCTTCTTTTAAAGGCTTCTGTAATTGCGCCAATTGATCTAAGAAAATCATCAGGAATCCAAAGACACTATATGAAAATGCCAAACCATTTTGATAATATTCCATAATTAAGCGATGTAAGTAATAGTTCACTTGCTGTAAATCTTCTCGATGGTAAATCAAATAGTCTCCAAACGTAAAAAGAGTTTTGTTTAGAGGGTTTAATTGTGTGCATGACGGGAACGATTCAGCAAAAACCTTTTTATCTACAAGAAGGTTTACTACAAATGGTTTAGTGAGTTCATCGGGAAAAGGTGCAAGTAGATGAGATACACCACTATTGATCAAAAATAAACTACCACTCTCCATAATATATGGTTGGTGATCAACTATGTTAAGAAGTCTTCCCTCTGGTAGATACACGATTTCTATATAATCATGATGATGAAGAGAAGAGGGGAACTCTAAGTAATGAGAACTGATAGTGAATATAGTCTCAGATGATAAAGACAATTTAGAGAGTATTGTGTCAAATGAAATCAAAAGATTGTTGTTTTCGTCATACCGTTTATAAGGATCAAATAAAGGATCCGTGTTAATAAAGGGTTCTATTAACTGAACTGCATTATCTATGCGATGCATTTTCGAAACGATATTGTCTATTTTATCCAATTGTTAACTCCTCCTTATGTCATATAATCACAGTTTTAGGTATTTGAGATGCGTTGTAATCGCTTTAATATCATTCTAAACTAATTACATCATAAGAGAAAAGGAGAACATCATGGGTAAAACAAGTTTAAAAATCAAAGTAGGGGTATTTTCACTTAGCATGTTGACTATGTCGACACTTATCGTTTCCCCGATTATGAGTTCGGTCGTCAATGCATTTCCCAATAATAGTCTAAGTGAAGTACAGATGATTTTATCGGTAGCAAATTTGACCGGTATTATTGCGGCGTTTTTAGTAGGAAGATTGGCACTGAGTATTCCCAAAAGAACAATTGCTTTAATTGGTGTTGCGATGACATTTATATTTGGACTTATTCCCTACGCGTTTCATGACAATTTGTTAATATTGATAATTTGTTCAGGCTTAGTGGGTGTAAGTGTCGGATTTATTACGAATGTCATACCGGGTTTGATTGCACAATATTTTACTATAGAAGAACGGCAAGGTGCAATGGGAACACAAGTTGTTTTTGTTAGCTTAGGGATGATGATATTAATGTATGTATCCGGGGCTTTAGGAGCAAACAATTGGTATCAAGCGTATTTAACCTATATCGGTGCTGGAATTATATTTTTTGTTACCTGGTTTTGCTTACCTAAAAAAGAGCAAGAAACAGCGACTTATCAAAATAAAAAATCTTTAGCGGATGCACTTAATAAATATGTAATAATCGTAGCGATTCTGGGCTTTTGTTTTATGGTTGTAAATAGTGTTTTTAACAACAACATTTCCCTTTTGATTGCAGAAAAAAACATAGGTGGTAGTGACGTAGCAGGAACGGTCACCATGCTTGGACAACTTGGGGGATTGATCACGGGACTTTTAGTTGGACGAATAGCTAAATTGGTAAAAACAAAAATGATCGTATTATCATTTATAGTATTAGGATGTTCTTTTATTCTTTTATCTGTTGCATCGAATCTACCTATGATTGTTGTAGGAAGTTTCTTAGCAAGAGCAGGACAAACGCTATTCTTCTCTCAGGCACCGTTTATGATTACAATTTTAGTTCATCCGATGTTGATACCTATGGGAATGGCTGTACTATCAACAGCCAACTCGATCGGTGGCTTCTTAAGTCCGGTGATTGTGAACGCTTTGAATGAATTATTTATTGGTTCATCTGTAGAAGGAACCATGATAATAGGAGGAGTATTGTCTTTTATTATTGCTATATTTACATTTATTTCAGATTTTCAAAAGAAAAGTATGTTACAAGTTGAAAAGAAAGAGGGGTAGTCGTGCATGCCAACGCTAAAAAAAATATTTGAAAAACCAAACAACGAAGTATTACCGAGACTTAGATTTTGGTGGCCAGGAGGCTATGTTGCCCATCATTTAGATGAACTTGATCATGAGATGGCAGAAATCGCTCGAGCTGGGTTTGGAGGAGTTGAAATTGCTGATGTGTACGATGCAATCAGTGAAGAGGATTGTCAAACGCTACAACCCGATATCTATGGATTCACCAGTCAAAATTGGAAAACGGCAATAAAACAAGCACTTCTGTCGGCAAAAAAATATGATTTGAAAGTCGATTTGACTGTGGGGCCACACTGGCCAGCGTCTACGAATGAGGCAACCCCAAATCAAGTTGGTACAGCGAAAGAATTAGTTTACGGTACCTTCTTATTTAAAGGAACACTTGATGCAGGGCAAAAAATCAGTGATCTTTGTCCACCACATTATCAGACGAGTGCGCAACAAATCGATGGTTCGCCGATAGATAATACGTTGATTGCTGTATATGTAGCAGCTCATATTGACCATAAAGATATCGAAATGCCACCACCAGTGCCATGGGAAAAACCATATACTGTGATTTCAGATGAAATTGACTTTGATACGTTAAAAGAATTGCAGCTTGAAATCAAGGATGGCTATTTGCAGGCGGATATAGAAGGCCCTTCTAAAGAGAATATATTGATTGCTATTTATCAAAGAGGAACCGGTCAAAGAGTGAACATGTTTTCGATGGGTAGTCCGAATCGTCCAGATGTGATGGATCCTTTTGCCTATGTCGTTGATCACTTTTCTAAAGATGGGGCTGAACTGATCAAATCCCTCTGGAAAAAGCATTTTTTAACCGACCATGAGTTCGTTTCTTTACTGCAAGAAGTTGGGGACTGTTTCTTTGAAGATTCGCTAGAATTACAATCGGTTGGTCATTGGACGGAAAATATGCTCTCTGAGTTTCAAAAGCGCATGAAGTATGATATTAGACCATATTTACCTTTTGTTTTGGGAATTAATCAGGACAAAGGTCTAGGCATGTCTCAAGCAAGTTTTCAAGTATCAGCAGAGTACCAACCAAAAATCAAGCAATTCCGCCATGATTATTTTTTAGTTTTAAATCAGTTATATCAAGAATACCATCTTCAGGTGATCAAAGAATGGGCGCATAGTTTGGGAATGAAATATCGTGCTCAACCATATGGATGGGCAATTGATTCCGCAGCTGCAGCTGCTCAACTAGACATTGTTGAAGGCGAGTCACTGGGATTCGGAGAAAATGGCAATGATGCTTTCCGGATGTTAGCAGCCGGTCGAGATTTTGGCGGACAAATGATTTTGTCTGACGAAGCTGGTGCATATCTTTTTCAAGGGTACGCAACAACCTTGACGCAGCTTTTGCAGACTTTACACAAAAATTATATGGCTGGTGTCAATCAGACTTATTGGCATGGTACTGCATTTAAATATGCACCAGGTGCGAAGTGGCCAGGATTTGCCGCATTTAATCCAATGCTTGGCGGTCGGGGGTTCGCCGAACCTTGGGGCGAAAGACAACCTGTATGGCAATTTTTACCTCTATATACATCATATCTAGGAAGAGTACATCACCTCCTTAGATACGGCAAAAATCAAATTGATATCCTTGTTTATCAAGAGGGACATAATGCGAGCGAAAATAAAATATTGCCTTGTGGTACGGAATTAAATAGGCTGGGTTATCGTTATCAAGTGATGACAGAAGGGCTGTTTGGTTTAGAGACCAACGTTGAGGATGGAGATCTAGTGACCAAAGGTGCTTGCTATCGAGGCTTACTGCTTTCAAAAAGTGATTCATTGACAGAAGAACAGAAAAAAATAATTGAAGAGTGGGAAGCACAGGGATTGCCGATCTTTGTTCAAGAAGATTTAGAAACTTCGTCAATGACTGATCGAGTATCTCCGTTTTTAACTAATACCAATGAAGGGGATATCGTCACGTACAGACGTTCAGATGCTCAGCATGATTTCTTATTCGTATATAATGCAGGAAGCAAATCACTTTCTCTGGACAGTTTGTTTGAGTCACGTGAACTTGAAGAATGGTGTTGTTGGACTGGGAAAGTAACCCAAACGAATCGTACTCAGCTACATGGAGGAGAATTACGTGTATTCGATTTAAAAAACAATGATGGTGTGAAGCTTAGTCAGACATTGACAAGGCAGACTGATTTAACCGAGCAATCATGGGACTTAGTGATTGAGAAATGGGAAATGAGTGCTTCTGATCAAATCGATATATTGAAAAGCCAAGTAAGTCTTTCTTTACCTAGCCTTGATTTTTGGACCAATTTAAAAGATTTAGATAGTGTTTCTGGTATTGGCGTCTACCAAACGACCTATTATTCCGAATCTAAAAAATCATTCACATTAGAAATCCTCCAATGTTCGGGCAGTTTATCCGTTGCGGTTAACAAGAAACCTATTTTAGGTAATCCTATAACAGGTATATATACGATTGATGAAGAAATCGTTGAAAAAGAAAATGTGATTGAGATTACGGTAGGAAGTACACTTAACAACTATCTGAATGTGTCTCAATTAGCAGAACATTATGGAGAGCTTCCACCACAAGACTATGGAATTAAAAAAGTAGTGATCGAGGAAGTCATTGATATGTAAACTATATAAGAAAATATCATACACTGTAGCCCCCCAAAAAGTTAGCCTTCCTTGGACTAACTTTTTGGGGGGCGATTTATTTGTCGGACTTCTTTTTTTAGGAGTCCTGTCGAAAACCACCTATTGATCCAAGACGCTCAAATCACTTATTTGAGTGTCTTTTTTTTCGTAAAGTGAAAGAGAATTTCAAAATATGTAGGGATCACGACATATCTTGATTTAACTCTTTGTGTTGAACTTGTTATAGTTTGAACTGTCGAAAGACAATATTCGTTTTCTTAAAAACCGTCGTTTTTGAGAATGTACAAAAAAAGACACCCAAGAAATATTGAATGTCCTATAAAGTCTATTAAGTTAGGGTTTATCAAAATGCTGGTGAAATAAAATACTCTTATCTAGAAAACGACGAAATTTGAGACAAACATTCAGGAGGAGGGAAATGAGGAAGCGTGTAAAAATCGGGTTCTTGTTACCATTATTGGCCACTTTCTTGTGTATTCTATCCCCCATAGATGCCCAAGGAAAAGAAGTCCAAGAGATAGAGACAGAAGGTTCTGTCCAGTTTACTGGCATTTATGAACCAATTGGAATACCAGAACCCACGCCGCCCGATGGCAGTGAAATACCACCGAGTGGCGGCGTAAATAGACCCGATGGGTCTTTACCGAAAACCAACATGATTGGTGAAACTTATCTTTATTGGATAGGAATCGGCGTATTATTCTTCGTGGTCCTCTTATGGAAACGAAGAAAACAGAAAGAAAGCAACACTGAACAACAATCTAAAACAAAAAACAATCAGAAAGTAGGAATTATTACATGAAATTGATCCGTTTAGCAACAGTCGCAGCATTAACAACAACTATCTTAGCAGGAGGAGCAGCGAGTGCGTTTGCCGATGAAGTTCGGGATGTAACCTCGAATGGACAGATTGAGTTTACACCAAGTGAAGATGAAGAATTAGAAGTTATTCCTCCGGAACAAGGTCCAGATGTAGATATTCCAGTAGAAATTCCAGGAACAACAGGACCGTTGTCAATCGTGAAAGTTGCTACCATGGACTTTGGTTCACAAGTAATCTCTAACCAAGACCAAACGTATAACATGGTGGCAGAAATGCAACCACTAAGAGAAACCGGTGAATTGGTTCCTTACGTCAGCTTCGCTCAAGTACAAGATGTCCGTGGGAACAATGCTGGATGGGATCTACAAGTAAGTATGTCTGAATTTACTTCAAACACTCAAAATAGCGTTTTGACAGGTGCGGAGATTGAATTCGTGGATTCACGTATCCAATACGAAGGAATCAATCAAGACAATGCGCCAAGTAACCACGCTACTGGCTTAGTATTAAGCCCGAATAATGCTGGAGTATCTGTAATGACAGCTGAAACAGGCCAAGGTGCCGGTGCCTCTTCTGTTGTTTGGGGCGATCAAGCAGATTTAAATGCACAATTTGCAGATGAAGAAATTGAAGTTGTTGAGAATGACATGATCCGTTTATCTGTTCCAGGATCAACAGCCAAAGATGCGACCACTTATACGTCAACATTGAACTGGGAGTTGACCACAACACCAGGTGCGAATGCTGGTGAAGCAATCTAAACATAGAAAACAATCAATTGATTACAGCCCAATTCTACTTATTGGGCTGTTTTTAGAAAGGATCAACAAGTGAAAAAATCAATTTTGAGCAAGAACAATCGTGTTGCAGCGTTCTTCCTAGTACTTATAAGCTTACTCTTATCTTTTCCAATGAATGGATTCGCAGAAGAGGGTACCTTAAATTTTTATGTCACTCCAGAATCTCCGGAGAGCCAAGTTGAAGGATCGGGCAGCTATTTTGACCTGAACGTAACACCAGGTGCAACGGAAACATTGACGTTAACCTTACAAAATGCGATCGATGAGCCAGTCAAAGTAGCGATCACGCCCCATACCGCCTATACAAATGTCAATGGCGTCGTGGAATATGGCAAAGATGCCGAAGAAGTAGATCCTTCTCTTGTTCATTCACTAGATGAACTGATTGAAGTGCCGGAAACGATCGAATTAGCGGGCAATGAAACGAGAACAGTCAGTTTGACATTAAAGATGCCTGAAGAATCCTTTGAAGGATTTTTAGCTGGCGGCTTACGCTTGTCAGAAGTGAAAGAAGAAGCAAGTGAAGAAGAAGCAAGTGAAGAAGAAGGACTTGCGATCAAGAATGAGTTCTCTTATGTTGTCGGGGTTATCGTAAGCAATTCACGCAATACGGTTCAACCAGATCTTGCCTTGTTGGATGTCTTTCCTGATCAGCTGAACTATCGAAATGTGATCAGCGCGACATTACAGAACTTTACTTCGACCTTCGTGAATCGTTTGGAAGTAGAAGCAAGTGTGAAACGTAAAGGTGAGAACGAAGTTCTCTATGAGGCCAGCAAAGAACAAATGCAAATGGCACCTAACTCTCACTTCAATTTTCCAATCTCTTTAAATGGCGATCGTTTCCGTAGCGGTGATTATGTATTAGAAATGACCGCAAGATCAGGTGATGAGGAATGGAACTGGACAGAAGAATTCACGATCAAAGCCGATGAAGCTCGTTCATTAAACCGAGACGACGTAACGATTGATTCTAGCCCAAATTGGCTGCTTATCGGCAGTGCAGTCTTTATTGTCTGTCTGTTAGCAGTGATTGCTTACTTGATCCTACAAAACAAAAAGAACAAAACGAGTCTAGGCAAAAAGGAGTGATACTTTGAAAGGAAAGCTACAAAAAAGTTGGGTGCTTAGCAGTATTGTTTTATTGGGGCTAACCACTACGTTGCCTTCGGTTAATATGGTGCTTGCGGAAACAGTCAATGAAAATCAAAACACAGAAGCACAAGACGTGACCATGCCCTATGACAACTTGTTAGAAGAGCCGACGAGTGATTCTTCTGACACACAACAAGAACCCACTGTAGAAGAACAACCGACATTTTCCCTTGAAAAAGAACAAATGATTGGGACGATAGGAGAAACAACGGAAGTTGTGATCCTGGTGGATCGTCCAACGAATCAAGTTCAATTCACGATCCCGCAAGAGATTACTATTCAAATAGAAGAACTAATAGAAGGACTTGAAGCAACGCAAATGACAGAAACCGAGTGGTGGTTTTCAGCAGACGAACGCACAGAATTCACCATTCCTGTTTCTTCAGAAACTGCAGGGGAATTCACCATTCGTGTTGAAGATGAGCTTGATGGAACGATTGCCTTTGAAGAAGCAGCGGATGATGAAACCAGCGATGAATCAGTGATAACCGATGAAACGGATAGTACAAATGATTCAGAAGACAGTATAATCCAAGAAGTCCAAGAAGAGGAAGAAACTCCGACACAAGAGACAGAGGATATTACGCCTGCAACTACTTCGAACGTAAGTACTTGGGCACAGTTTAGAACTGCAATCAATACGACGAGTGTAACTGAGATTAATGTGTTAGCAGATATTTCTGGAAATACTAGTTTGAATAATATTAATCGAAACCTAACGATTAATGGGAATGGATTTACTATAAATTCACAATCGCAATCTTACCAAGTAACTGGTGCGAATCGAATACTGAGTTTTAGAAATGCAAAATTAGTTTCGTCTAGAACTGGTAATTCAGTTGTGATAGGTGCAACAACTGGAGCTTCAAATGTACAGTATGTTTTAAGTGATATTACATTCGAGGGTAACAATAGATTTCTCGATAATCGGTCACAAGTCCTCAATATTCAATCCACAGTAATTTTTGATGGTGGAACAAGTAGATTTATAACTAGCAATAGTGAAGATAACCCTGTTTTTGTTGGAGTCAGTGTACAATTAATTAATGATGCTAATGTAATTGTAGATGGCGCAAGATTTATGAGCAGTTTTACTGCTGGAAGTGTTGCGGCCTCAAATAGATTAGGGTTGAGTATAGAAAAAGGAAGTAATCTTCAAATAGATTTCAGTGATGGAAATATTCCAATGTACGTACAAACATTAAATATTGAAGGAAATCTTACTATTAAAGGCAGAAATGCACATTTACTTCAATCTACAATAACAGGAAATCAAACTTTTAGAATATTCTTTGGTGAAGAAAGCCAAGTTTTATTGGAACAACGGAGTAATGCATTTTCAATTATCAATCCTGGCACGAATGTGAATAATATAGAGTTAATTATCTCTGAAGGGGCACAATTTGACTTGAACAATAGTGGTGGAGGATCTATCTTAAATAATACACGTTCAAATAATGTTCAATTCACAACAGAGAACCTAGCAGTTTGGAATCGAGGACGTACAAGTAGTACACCTTCTCAAAACTTTGAGAACATTGAAGTACAGCTGTCAGGCTCCAATGCATCTACAATTACAAATACCAATCATAATGTATTTCGATCTATTTATCCTAAACAAGGGCTAAATGGCTATTCTCGAATTAGTTCTTCAGGAATAGCTGGAGAAAGCCCAGTAGATCCATTGGAACCTGATACCGAGATCGATCCAGATAATCCACCGGTGATTCCTGATAACCAAGGAAACTTCCGTCTTGATTTTGTCTCACAATTTACATTTGGCAGCCATGAAAGAAATATGTTTGAAGAAGAAACCTATTATGCACTTCCACAGTATGGACTTGATTCAAACGGGGAAGTAATTGAAAACGAACCAAAGCCAAACTTTGTTCAAATCACTGACAATCGAGCCGATGCCGATGGTTGGCAACTGTCTGTCACACAAAGAGAACAGTTTAAGACAGAAACTGGGAATGAATTAAGTGGCGCAAGTCTTCAGCTGAAGAACCGCCAACTTGTGGCTGACCACGATGGACAACAACCGCAAGAAGCAACGACCGAGGAAACGATTATTCTTGAACCAGGCGCAAAACAACCACTACTAACGTCTTCTACTGGCGAAGGTAAGGGAACCTGGATCTATCGCTTTGGTGATGGCACAAGTTCTGATCAAAGTGTCGCTTTAGTTGTACCAAAAGAAACCATTCCAGAGGCAACGACTTACCAAACAAAATTGGACTGGGAACTACAAGCCGTACCTGGTAACGAGTAAAGAAGGAATCTTATCCAAGATATTAGAATGATGGCTAATATTTTGGATATTCCTTTCAAATGTAGAACAATAAAGGAGGATTATTTTTGGAACAATCGAGAAAGTGGCTTGCCCTCGTGCTAGTTTGCAGTCAATTCTTGACCACATTGCCTGTTTCAGCGGCTGTAGTGACCAATAGTGAAGAGTCGGAAGAACAAGCGCAAATGACACCTGATGACCAGGAAACACAACCTGAAGAAGGACCTGAAGACCTGCCTTTAGAAGAGGTGAATCCACCGATTGCAGAGGAACCTGTTCTACCAGAAGTTCCTGAAGAAACACCAGAGGATTCTACACCAGCGCCGAAACCAGAAGATCCTACACCGGTTGATCCGCCAAAAGAAGAAGTGAAACCAGCACCAACTCCTCAACCTGATCAATCAACGAATCAGGAATCAACACCAGAATCTAAGCTGCCAACACCTGTTGAAAAGCAACGTCCGACCTTACCAGAGCTGACAAATAGCACGCCAGCTGAAGTCAATCAATCGGCGGCTATTGAAATCACTCCTGTGAAAGAAACGTGGGATTTTATTAAAGAAATTGGTGAAGAGGCACGGAAAATCGGTTTAGAGGAAGACCTTTACGGATCGGTTATGATCGCCCTAGCGATTCTTGAATCCGCCAGCGGTCAAAGCAAGCTGAGTCAGGCGCGTTACCATAACCTCTTTGGGATCAAGGGAAAATATGAAGGAAAGGGCGTTACCTTCAAAACGCAAGAAGATGATGGATCAGGGAATCTGTATACGATCGATGCAACGTTTCGACAATATGAAGACTACGAAGCTGCCTTCAAGGATTATGCGAAGCTTTTAAAAGAGGGCTTAGCGCATGATAGCGACTTTTATAAAGGTACCTGGAAATCAGAGACGGAATCCTATGAAGACGCAACGGATTTTTTAACCGGACGGTATGCGACGGACACGCAATATGGCGAAAAGTTGAATGCCCTAATTGAAGCCTACGCATTGACTAGCTATGACAAAGAAAAAGCAGCATTGCCAGAAGGCACTGACGAAATGATCCACCCGGTCATGAATCCGGTTGTTTCTTCTACTTTTGGTCCACGAGGAGATGGCTTTCACCGCGGTGTTGATTTTGCGGCACCACTAGGGACACCAATTCTCGCAAGTCTTGCAGGAACTGTGATTCGTTGTGAATACCATAATTCCTGGGGAAATTATGTGGCGATCGAGCATGAGAATGGACTAACCACACTTTATGCGCATAATAATCAAAACCTGGTCACTGTTGGTCAAACAGTGGCTCAAGGAGAAATCATTGCGTCGATGGGGAGTACTGGAAACAGCACCGGCCCCCATTTGCATTTTGAAGTGAGTTTGTCTCCGCGTTTGGCTCAAGACCAGTTGATTGATCCAATGCGTGTTTTAACAAGTAATGAATAAACGAAGAAAAGAGGTGAGAGCATGTTAGCAGAATCTATTCATAACCCTGAAGAGTATTTGGCTTATTCTAAGCAATTGCTAGAAGGATCAGGGTTCCTAAATAGTTACCCCAAAATATGTGCTTATTATGAGGAACTTTGTACACAATTTGAGACCGTATATCACAACCATCAACAAAACCCCTTCTTGCAGTGGGGGAAATTATTGAGCATTGATGCCCAAATACAAATCTTGATGGAATTAGCAGAAATTACCCAAAAAGATATTATCAGCGACTTTGGGATGACAGAGGAAGAGATTATCCGAATGACTCGTCAAGATAAAGATTCCTTTTATCGAGAAATAACTGGTGGGAATTTACATCAAAAACCAAAATGGGGCTTAATCTATTTGGGTGAAGAATATGAAAAAGGATCCTTACACAATGTGTAGTGATCCTTTTTTGCTAAAGGGTGGAGATAATGATGAAGAAAATTTGTTTGATCGTCCTCGGTGGAATCATTGTTTTTGCGTTTCTTCTTTGCATACCAAGTGTTGAAGCTCAAGGTACTATATTGGATGGAGAAGCACCTGAAAAAAGGTTGAGTGAGTCTTCGCTATCCGATGATTCTCAAGTGCTGGCAGATCCTGCCATCGATGAGAGCCAACAATCAGAGGATTCCCGATTCAAAGAAGAAAAGAATTTGGAATTGGAGGATGAAGTACGAAAAGATGACTCCGAGGAAGAAGAATTTGTTTCTCAAGAGACAGGGATCTGGGGGGATGTTCCTTGGGAATGGGATGAAGAAACGGCTACCTTAACATTGCAGGGCGGCAATGCTGGAACGGTTGCGACAGCTCCATGGAAAATATACCCTGCTGTACAAAAAATCATTGTTGAAGACAAGGTCATGTTACAAAGCAATGCTGCAAATCTCTTTTCCAATTTAACGAGTCTGACGCAGGTAGATGCATTGTCTTTTGACACGAGCCAGGTAACTACGATGGATTTCCTGTTCGCAAACTGTACGTCTTTATCCGTCCTAAATTTGAACGGTTGGGATACAAGGAATGTACGTACTGTGAACAGGACCTTTCATAATATGACTGACTTAGTGGAATTGGATCTTTCAAGTTGGAATACCACCAAGCTTTCTACTGTATCTACGAACTCTTGGTTTATCTTTGAAGCGAGAAACTTAAGAACGATACACTTGGGAGAAAATACGACTTTTTTACATATGGGATCCAACAGCCCGCGTTTTCCTAGTGAAGTGCCTTCAAATGAATATACAGGAAACTGGGTGCATACAAAAGATCAGTTCGGGAATCAGGTGGAGGAAAGAGTAGTGGCGCCTCGAAGCTCCTTATTGTCTGCCTTTTATGATGGATCACAGCCGGGAACCTATGTCTTAGAAAAATGGCAAACGATTACAATCAACCCCATCGATCAAAAAGGCAATTTTCTGACTGAAAAACAAACGATCCGAGGGGGTTATTTAGAAGATTATTCGATCATTCCTCCGTCTGTGTTAGGTTGGCATTTTGATTATTCGGATTGGCCACTTCAAGGAAGATTTACAGGAGAAACAACGGAAGTGAATCTTTTCTATCGCTTGAATGAGACATCCATCTTGGATCCAATCAATCCAGAGGTAGAAATAACTCCAGAGTTAATGCCAGAGCTTCCAAAAGAAACACAAAGTTTTCGTATTGATTTCGTCCCAACCATTCTATTCGGCACACAAAAAATAACGATTCATGAACAAGAATATTATGCAGGTGCGCTAAAAATCAATGGATCGAATGAGGAGCGACCAAATTTTGTTCAGGTAAGTAATTTTGATCGAACGATCAGTTCTTGGACACTATCTGTTCGGCAAGAGTCTCAATTCCAGACAAGCGAAGGCGATCTTTTATTAGGGGCCTCTTTGAGCTTTAAAAATGCAGAATTAATCAGTATTCACGATCAAAAGGTCCCAACCGATTATCCAACCCAAGTTGAACTCGTTCCTGAAGAAACGAGTTTACTTTTTAAAACAATAGCTGAGGAAGGTGCTGGAACCTGGATCTATCGTTTCGGCGATTCAAAAACGATGTCTGAAAGCATACAACTGACTGTTCCAGAAAGTACGATGCCCAATTCTAAAGAATACAATACAACGATCATTTGGACGATCAGTGCAATTCCCTATGAAACAAAATAAGCTGTCGTGGATAAATAAAACAAGGAGCCTGTCACTATGGGTAGGATCCTTGTTTTATTACTATTGAAAAGGCGCTAGTCTTTGAAATCAGTTAATGGATTCAAGGAGAAATCTTTTAAGATTTGAGGGTTGATTCGTTCAAGCAGATGATTCCAGTCGTCGATCGTCGGAATGGATTGGAACAAAATATACTCCATGTCTTTTTCTAAGTAGGATACATAGTCTGCATAGTTGGTCACGAAAATATCAATCTGGTTCTGGTAAAAAAAGTGGTTGTCCATTTGCTCGATCGTTGGGAAAAATATCTGATGGTACCCTCGAAAGTAGCGAAGGGCTTTTGCTTTCACACTGCGGCAGACGAAGGAGGAGCCCTCCAGTAGGAAAGCAATACGTTTGGGATTTTGAACATAGCTGTCACGAATTGCTTCAATTGTTAAGAGAAGACTCGCAGTAATATCCTCGATGTATGTATCTTCTACTTTTAAATCCCTCAGATTGGCTTCTAGAAAAGAGTGAATACGCGTATAACAATCTGGATATGAGTGACGAGCAAATGCATTTACTTCAGTAATATTTTTATTCATGATCGGTGTGAGTTGATCAAGATATTTTACCGAAGTGAAAAATGATTCAATTAATATTGTCGTTGGAAAACTAGGTTCAGCTAAGATCGGATCATAATACGCTACGAACTTTCTGGCTAGTTCAGTTATAGTTGACCAATGGTTAAACTGTTGGCAAAATAGCTCTTCCTTTGCTGGAGCGTCGATCGTTCTCTTACAAATGGCATACAGATACAAACCGAGAAGCTCGCTATCAGGTATGACAAAGCCATAACGCTTTTGGATCTTAGGCTTAAGTGATAAAAGAAACTGGTAAGTGTCGTCTTTTTCCCAATCCATGCCTTCAATATTAGGGACGGGCATATGCTTTCCCTGAGAACTTCGGTAAACCATGATATAAAATTGATAATAGAAATCCGTAGGCAAAATATCTGTTCCCATAGATGGCTGATAACGATTTTCTTCTAAATAATGCATGAGTTCATTGACTTCTACAGACGGTTTTAGGGTGAAGGGGGAAATTTCGTCGGCTTCATAATAAAAATCTTTGAGAAACTTTCGAATATTTCCTTCTTCCCCAATCAGATCGACTGGATTTATTGAAAATTGTAGCTGGTACGGTTCCAGTGCTTCAGATACGCGCAGAAGATGTCTGCGCATGGAGCTTTCAGAAAGAAAAAAGTGGTCGGCCCATTCTTCATAAGAAAGCAGTTTTCCGCTCAGTATGCTCTCTATCACAACGAAAAGCGGTTCTTGAGAAATGAGTTCTCGCTTAGCTTCGGCATAGCCAGTTGGATCAAGTAATTGAAACTGATAACCCGTATGGGTACTCTCTATCTCTAAACACCCGTCAAAATGTAGGCGTATATTCTTGATATCGACCAAAAGTGTTCGCTCATTTATTTCAGTTGCTTCTGACAGATCTCGTAATAAATAATCCGATTTTCCTTCAAATACGGATAAAATTTTAAGGAAGCGGATGGTTCGTTTGTCCAATATAAAATTCAAGTGTAAAGCTCTCATAGTTCTTCTCCTTGGTAAGTGTCTAGCGAAAGTTTCTATTTATTCAAATGGTAACACAATTAATGAAAAACATTTACATTCAGCTTCTGAAATGGGGAAGAAAGATACAGTAGCGCTAGTTCTAACGGTTTAATAGGAATTTTTGAAACTTACGATTTTAAATTGCAAGAGCTGATGCAATTCACATGTTTGTTTTTATGGAGCTAAGAGAGGTTCGCACTCTGAAAGTTTTGAATGGTCTTCAACGATTTAGAGGAAAGAGTGTCGTCTCTAATAGAAAGTTTTTAGAGCAGGCGTACAAGATTTAGTGATTCTTTTTAAAAAGATTCAAAATGAGCACCCTATAACCAGCGAAATGCTTTAGAGGTTGCTAAAATGTTTAAAAAGGAGGGAGAAGATGCATGCATGGGAAGCGATCGATCAATCATTAAACTACATTGACGCGCATATTTCAGAGGAATTGAACACAAAGCAGTTAGCAGAACAGGTGTATCTTTCACCCTTTTACTTTCAAAGATTATTTAAGCGCTTGGTTCGTAAGTCGGTACAGGAGTATATTAAGTTGCGACGATTAGCAATTGCCGTTGATTTACTTAAGAACACAGACTGGAAAATCATAGAAATCGCTAACCATTTAGGCGTTTCGGATCATTCAAATTTCACTCGCATGTTCAAGGAGACCTATCACTTGACTCCTGAAGATTACCGAGAAAAAAGGCCGCGAATGAATCTGATCCGACAGCCGTATCTTGCCTTAAGCTATCTTTTGGTTGATGAGAAGGTGCCACTGATCGTAAACGGAATCGTCTTGGAGATTGAAAAAAGACAACTCACGGAAGAACGGTATGTGGGAATCGAGGGGATGGTCTCAGTCGATCAGCAACTTCCTATCGGGCAACAAACCGGCATTGATCAACCAGGTGAGCTTTGGCAGAGATTTTATCAAGAAAAACCGCTACTTAAGGGAATTGTGGATGAGGCAGTGGAAGCTGGTATTTCTTTTGCAACAAGTCATTCTCAAACGCATTTCGGGTATTTTGTCGGCGGAAAAGAATTAGACCGGACAGTAGTCCCGCCGACAAGTAGGGTCATAAAACGTGTTCCTTCTGGCTATTATCTGGTGTGCAAAATCGAGGCGGAGACGAAAGAAATGCTAGTAACGAATGCTTTGAATGAAGCATATAGGTATTTGTTTGATGTCTGGCTTCCAAAACATGAAATAAAGGTGGAGGCTTTTTCAGTCGAAAGATACCAGGAAACAGCATCCATCCCTACAATGGAATTGTGCTTAAAAATAGAAAACTAGCAAGTATGGACAATAAGAAAGGATCGGGAGGAAACGATGAATACATATACTAGTGAGCGGTTGATCTATCGGCCCTATGAGAAGAAAGATCTGGAGGTATTAATCAAGTTGTGCAATGAGAAAACCTATCGCAGATGGTTTTATTTCCTGCCAAAACTGAATGAAAAAAGAGCAAAAGCACAAATCGAGAAAAATAGATACCTATGGCAGAATACAATTGATATGACAAAAGCACAATATGCTTTTGCGATAGAAGAAAAGTGCTCAGGCGATCTAATAGGGTCTGTGGAAGTTTCCAAATACCATGGTAAAAAAAGGTTGAAGCATTTTGAAGTCGGCTATTACATTGGCGAAGCCTATCAAAAGAAGGGCTACGCCACAGAAGCAGTGAATCACGTCATAAAATGGGTGGAACCATATCTAAAAGAAAAGCAAGAAGAGTTGCGCGTTTTTGGAAAAGTTGAGCATAAAAATATGGCTTCTTTAAGAGTGCTAGAAAAAGCCGGTTTTAAACTGGTGCGAAAAACAATATTGTGTCGAATTTATGAAAGATGGATTGAATGATCTGGTTTTTCTTCTGGAAACGGATCTGTAAAATGGAAAAAACTCCAGAAAAGATTGCTTTGGTCCTTTTCTAGCCGCTATTTGAATTAAACATTCACTCGTGTTAAGGTATATTCAAATGAACACTTGAATGTTTAAGGAGCGTCTATATGGATAACGAAGTTTGTGAAATGACATGTATACATGAAGATAAAGTATTGCGAGGAAAAACGAAGTTACAAAACGAAGACATCTTGAAGGTGAAAAACTTTTTCAAAATAATAGCAGATGAGAATCGCCTAAAAATTCTTTATGCCTTGAGTTATGAGGATGAATTGTGTGTCTGCGACATTGCGGCAATCATCGAAGCAACAGTGGCAACGACGTCACATCATTTATTATCCTTGAAAAGAAAAGGACTCATTGTCAGTCGGAAAAAAGGGAAGTTCGTTTATTATTCTATTAAAAATGAAAAAGTTGTTCAGCTCCTAAATGCTAAGCTATCTTTAGAAGATGGGGTTTTGATATGAGTGAAAATAAACAACAGGTTTATCGAGTGGAAGGTTTGAGTTGTACAAATTGTGCAGCTAAATTCGAAAAAAACGTTTCTCAACTGCCAAATGTGAAAACTGCTAAAGTAAACTTTGGGGCTAGTAAACTCTCTATTGAAGGTGAAGCGACGATTGCAGAAATTGAAGCAGCAGGTGCTTTCGAAAACTTAAGGATCCAATCCGAACATGATCCAGTCTCTCAAGTGGCAGTAAAAGCGCCTTTTGTGAACAGAAATTGGCATTTATTGCTCTCACTTTTTTTGATCATTCTGGCATTCATTGCTCAAATAATCAATGGAGAAGAGGCGCTTTTAACGGAAGGATTATTTGTATCAGCGATTATTATCGGCGGTTTTCGTTTGTTTAAAGAAGGAGTTTCGGATCTTTTAAAACTGGATTTTACAATGGAAACACTTATGACGATTGCGATCATTGGTGCCGCCCTTATTGGTGAATGGACGGAAGGTTCGATTGTGGTCATCTTATTTGCAATCAGCGAAGCGTTAGAACGCTTCTCATTGGACAAAGCCCGACAATCGATACGGGACTTGATGGATATTGCTCCGAAAGAAGCATTGATTAGAAGAAATAACATTGAGCACTGGATTGATGTTTCAAAAATCGAAGTGGGCGATACTATGATCATTAAACCTGGTCAAAAAATTGCTATGGATGGTCGAGTGATCAAAGGATATTCCTCAGTAAATCAAGCGGCCATTACCGGTGAATCTGTCTCTATTGAAAAGAACATTGGTGATGAAATCTTTGCAGGAACTGTCAACGAAGAAGGTGCGCTAGAAGTCAGAGTGACAAAACAGGTAAATGATACGACGATTGCAAAGATTATTCACTTGGTTGAAGAGGCCCAAGGTGAGCGTGCACCTGCTCAAGCATTCGTCGATAAGTTTGCGAAGTTCTATACGCCAGCTATCATGATAATCGCTGCACTGACCGTCATTATTCCACCTTTGTTTTTTCAGGGAGCTTGGCATACGTGGGTGTATCAAGGGCTCTCTTTATTAGTTGTAGGTTGCCCGTGTTCCTTAGTTATCTCGACCCCTGTATCGATTGTTTCAGCGATTGGTAACTCTGCCAAAAATGGTGTTTTAGTTAAAGGCGGTATCTATCTTGAAGAAATTGGCGGACTGAAAGCGATCGCCTTTGATAAAACTGGAACATTGACGGAAGGAACGCCTGTCGTAACAGATTTCATTTCAGTTGATCCAACGAATGAAGAAAAATATTTTTCGATCATTGCGGCAATAGAATCCTACTCTCAACACCCCCTCGCATCTGCAATCGTAAAAGAAGCTGACAAACGAACACTGCCATATCGATCAGTCGTTGTTGACGGATTTACTTCACTTACTGGAAAAGGGATACAGGGAAATGTTGCAGGCAGCACCTATTTTGTGGGAAGTCCAAAGCTTTTTGAAGCTAAGGTCATCGCTGACTCGAAGATGATTGAACCGTATCAAACACTTCAGCAGCAAGAAAAAACAGCGATGCTTTTAGGAACAGAGCACCAAATTTTGGCAGTCGTTGCAGTAGCGGATGAGGTCAGAGCAACAAGTAAATCAGTCATTAAAAAACTACATGATTTAGGAATCGAACATACGATAATGTTGACGGGAGACAATGCTACAACAGCTCAGTCCATTGGAAAACAAACTGGCATAACTGAAATAAAAGGTGATTTGATGCCCCAAGACAAATTAGATTATATAAAGGCACTCAAGCAAACTTATGGGAAAGTGGCTATGATTGGGGATGGGATGAATGATGCCCCAGCTTTAGCTGCCTCAACAGTTGGTATTGCCATGGGAAGCATTGGCACTGATGCAGCACTAGAAACAGCAGATGTTGCTTTAATGGGAGACGATTTACAAAAACTGCCGTTTATTATTAAACTGAGCAGAGAAACATTGAAGATCATTAAGCAAAACATCACGTTTTCACTAGGGATCAAACTACTAGCATTATTACTAGTCGTTCCTGGTTGGTTGACCTTATGGATTGCCATTCTAGCTGATATGGGAGCCACTTTGCTTGTCACTTTGAATGGATTGAGATTGATGAAAAGTAGTCCTAGTGAAGGGGAACAAAAATCAGTTCAGTTTCGCTCTGAAATTTTATCAGGTACCAAACGATCCATTCGTTTCGGTGAAAAGAAAAATAGCCCATTCTTAGCGGTCAAATTGTCGAAGGAAGTTAAATCGTCAGTAAGAAACGATAACGGATGGTCTAGTTGAATGAGGGTTCAGAAATGATGAATTTCTGGACGCTCTCTTTTTGTGTTCAGGCGGAGAAATAGTTTTTTAACTAGCAGCTTAGCAAGTGGAGGCCAGCATAATAGCTTATTTTACCAGTCTGAGATCATGCTTATAAGCTTTTTGTCTTGGTCCTAGACAGATTTTTTCCGTCAGTATGCTAACAAATTGAACGGTGGGGCCAACAAGTTTGGCTATCTAGTTAAGATATAGTAAATATGCCCAAAATACTTAGTCTCAAATATAAGACTTAATGCAAATTTTATTTAAAGGAGGCTATAATGAGAATCGCAAGACGAGTTTTAGAAAATTCGGGATGAATCTAAAAAATATTTTTGGTTGTGCTTTTTATCACATGGGTACGTAGATGAAACATTATTTTTAGAAAGATAGAGGAGAATAATTTATGAAATGGTTTTTTATGATATGCACTTTAGTATTACTCAGTTTTATTTAGAAATGTATCACGTTTTTAGAGAGGGATAATGCATGTTTGGAGAAACGATTAGAGAAATACGGCTAAAAAAAGGATTTAGTCAAAAAGAAGTCTATAGAAATATTATCTCAAAATCATATGCGATTGAATTTGAGAAAGGAAAACATAATATATCTTCTGATGTCCTTATTAAGATATTAGAAAACTTGTCTATGGATATTAGCGAGTTCTTGTTTATTGCCAATGGCTATAAATTAAATGAACAAAATCATTACACTTATAATTACGCCAACCTATCTAATAAGCAAGACATAAAAGGATTAGCGTTACTTTTAAAAGAACTAGAAAGAAAATCAGGACAAATAAATGCGATCAGAGTGGCTGAGGTACGCTCGAGAATAAGAATTTTACAGCATTTAGAAGTTTATGGAGTATACAATACCGCTGCCGTTTTAGAAGAAGATAAGCAACTGATTTTGTCCTATTTAATGGGGATTGAAAGCTGGACGCTTCAAGAAATACATTTATTTGCCAATACACTAGATTTTTTAGATCACGAATTTATATTTATCTTTTTTAAAAGAGTTTCTAAACTGCTGGAGTATTACATTCAATTTGAGAAAGGCAGAGAAGTATATTGTGGTCTCCTGATTAATATTATTGAATATACATTTGTAAAAAAGCAGTATGAGTTTGCAGAAGTTTTACTTACCCAATTGGGGTTGTTATCCACCAGTTTCCAAGACTTTTTTTCGAGAACACTGTACAAATTTTTTGAAGGATTACTGATTATGAGGACAGTCAATGAGGAGCAGGGAAGAACAATGGCAACAAGAATGCTAGACATCATGATTGAACTAGATCAAGCACCTTTATCAAAAATGTTCTCGTTATTGTTGGAGTAACATGCTGATTCCAGTGTATTAAATCTATGTTGAAGTTAGAAGCTACTAAATATAATTTTTAAGACAGCGCCATGCAAGGTGACTCATAGATAGGCGCTTTGTGTAAATATAGTTCAAAAAGTATAGGGGATTACAGAAGCAAAGGTTCAAAAAAATAAAACGTTTTTGAACTCTTTTTTTTTATTGCTTATTTTCATAGGTTTATAAAAGGAAAGTGGAATTCAGCAAATCTGGAAAGTCCGAAATACCAGACCAAAATGATTCGAACAAACGAGGTTTGATAAACTATACATTGTGCTTAATGTCACAATAGTGTTCCGGCAGAACTGGTTTTCTGATGATTTACTTTGTAATCAAATCTAGGACATTGACATTGGCCATTTTTCAATTATGGATGGGATGGAGTCGATTTGTAACTGAGTTTATTTTAGTTGCTTTTCAACAAAGGGTAATGAGAGAGTGAGTAGCGACTATCATCGTCTAAGTTAGCAAACAATATAAAAAAACTATCGAAAGATAGAAGTATAAATAATTAAAATGAGAGAGGGAAGAAGTGTATGAGAGAAAGAAGGAAACAAACAAGGATCGGAAGGTATATTGAAGAGCATAAGAAAGGGTGTGTCCTAGCTCTTGCTGCACTGGGAATGATCTTTTCATTTAGTGTGGGCGCCTATGCAGCGATTGCAACGACGTTTCATTTTTTGGGGACAAAAGACGATTCCATAAGAATTGCACAAGTTTTAAGCGCTTTGGGGATAGAGATTAAAGGTCAAAAAGCCCAAATAGCACAACTAGTCCAAGAAAAAGCGGAAGCTGAAGCAGCAAAAGCAAAAGCGGAAAGTGATTTACAAGCGGCCAATGAAACAATCGAAAACGTGCAAGCCCAAAATAGTGAAGCTTCTGCTGCTGTAAGTGGTGCGAACGCCAATGTTAATAAGGTAGCGCAATATGCAAAAGATTTAGAATCTGCAAATACGAAGCTAAAGGATTATGCGAACGCAGTTGCTGCGGACGCCGGTTTAAGCGATAGCTCCATAGACGTCGATAATACCAATGATGCGTTGAGTCAAGTGGACAGTGAACTGCAAGCCGCAATTAGTAAAGCTAATGACAGCAATGGAAGTAAGGAAAAAGCGCAACAAGCTGTCGATGAAGCAAACAAAGCAAAATAGCATAGAATCTCTAAGATAGATTCGGTTTTCCCTGCAATAGTCGTGCTGCTTGAATAATTTTTTGAGTGTATAATAGAAAAACGAGTGAACATACGCTTATATTTTAGGAGCAATGTTTCCTTTCGCTGGGAACTATTTATAAAGAAAGGTATCTAGAAAATGAATCCTCTCTAGATACCTTTTTTATGTACTTAAGTAGGAAGATCGTTTTTTATGGTAGATTCAATCAAAATTGTTAAGGAAATTCTCTTGTATCAATAATCATTTTTTACAAAATTAAAGAATTTACACCTTAGAGATTTTGGCAGTTCAAGGCTACTCGTTTATTTTCTGAACGAGTAGCTTATTTTTGTATCTATAGAATCGGATACAACTCATTGTTCACTTAAAAATCAGATTTGTGAGTATTAGAACAGCTCATCAAAAGTGAACAGAAACTTAAAAGGTTTTGATCCTTTTTAGTTACTTATTTCATAACTCCTTAAGTAATTCAATAACTAGATCAAAAAGGTATTATTTCAGAGAACAGTAGAGTATACTCCATGGATTTTTTGCCGAATGAAATATACAAATCATTATTGGCAGCTAAATATGTTGCGCAAAAATAAATTTCGGATAATGGAATGTGCATTATGAAACTATTAAAAGAGTGTTCAGAAAATGACTAGTTTCTGGACCCTCTTTTTTATGACAATTGAAGCACGTAGCTTTCGTTTTGTGTCTATTGATATACAAAATATTGTTCATTTAAAAAGAAAGTTTATAGAAATAGAGACACTTTAATTGTTGCGGAAAGAACATATGTAACAATACGTAACTACCGTTGCGTATTTTGTATTGTTTTTTGAACAAAATTCAACAAACATAATGAAAGATGGGATTATCATTCAACCTATCGGTAAATCAAAAAGATCCTCTAGAAAAAAGTGGCGAGCGCTCGGATTATTTTTGACGGATTGCTAGAAGTTGATATTGAAAGCAATCAGAAAGTACATTGTACGTGTTAAGAGAGAAGGATTCTATAGAGCTGAGTTTATTAAATCAATTGTTCAATATATTTCAAGTGGGAAAGGAAATAATAAGACTGTTGATTATTATAAATGCTGATTTATAAAAATTAAGAAAAATCATTTTAATTTTTTTTCCGGAAAACGCCTAATAAATCAGCATTTACAAGTCTGTTTTTGAATTTTTTTTATTTTGTAGTTTTTTTTTGAAAAAAAGGCATTGACCTTAAACCTGGTTTAACCCGTATATTAATTTGTGAATTAAATATTTAATAATGAACTATCTCACTTTTATGAAATGAGGAAATTATATTGAAAACAAAGAAAGAACGAAAGAAACACGCAATCCGATGGATTCTATTTACGGTAATCCTAAGTCTTGGTTTTTTTTATCAAACAGGCTATGCAGATGAGGTGAATAATTTTTCGATTCAAACGTTAGATGAGGATGGAAATGTAAATGCGCAAGGCTATTACCATTTCGACGGTCAGCCGGGAGAAAAACGTGAAGTTTCTATTAGGATTTATAATGCGTCTGATGTAGCAATTACGGTAAAAGCTGCGGTGAATCCCGCTTCCACCAATGAAAATGGTATCCCTGGTTATTTGGCAGAAGACACGTACGATGATTCATTAACGCATCGAATGGATCAATTGGTCAAGATTGACGAAGCAAAACGTACGATTCCAGCGTTAGGTTTTGTCACCATGAAAGTAGTAGTTTTATTCCCAGAAGAAGACTGGGCGGGAGACATTCTCGGAGGGATTCGGTTTACGGAAGAAGTTAAAAATATAAGCGAACAAACAGTAGTTCATGAAGTTGCGTACACCGTTGGTATTTTGTTAAACAAAAAAGACGGGGAAACAGTTGAAAATGACTTGCATTTAAAAGACATTACAACAGGACAAAGAAATTATCGAAACTTTATTGAAGCTAACATTCAAAATAGTGCAGCATCGATTGTTCGCAATATGAGTGTTGAATCTACTGTGACTGAAAAAGGGGGGAAAGCAGCGATTTATACGTACGATGTCTACGATCTTCGCATGGCGCCCAATTCTAATTTTAATTTTGGTATACCAACGGGGGAACGACCCATAAAGGCTGGGGACTATGTTCTTAAAATGAGGGTAAAAGCAGATGGGAAGGAGTATCATTTTGAAGAAAATTTCACGATTGCCGCGTCAGAAGCCCGCCAGTTAAACCAAAGTGCAGTGAATATTGATGAGAGGACGCCTTATCTATCTTATCTGATTTTAGGGGGAATTGGACTTCTTATTCTCCTGATTATTGGCAGATGGATTAGAATTAATGGGAGAAAGAAGGCTGAATCGCTCTAAAAAAATGCTGGTTTATAGTGTTCATCCAGCTGAAACCGGAAGGGGAAAAATACTAAATCAATTGAGAATAAAGGAGAATAAGAAAGCAACACGTACGAACAAAACAAAGAAAAAACAAAAAAATTGGAGGATGAACAATGAAGAAAACAACAATCACAATAGCAGCAGCACTTTTAGCGGGAAGTATGGGACTAGGTACATTAATTAGTCAGGCAGCAGAAGTAGAGTATGAGGATGCGACGAACGCAAGGACAGAGGGAACGGTGATTATTTTAGAAAATGATTCATCTAATCCGGTGATTCCAGATCCAGAAAATCCAGGAGAAGAAGTAGATCCTGAAGTACCAGTTAACCCCCACCCAGGCCGACTAAGAATCAATTATGTTTCAAACTTTGATTTTGGTAAGATTCCGAATATTTCAAGTGAAATCGTTCAAGAGGCACGATTGGACCATATATTTTCTGGTACATCAGAAGAAGGACGGGTACCATTTGTCGCAACAGAAGATCGTCGTGGGAGTGATCGATTAGGCTGGGAGCTGCAAGTTTCACAGCCTAAACAATTGAGTGATGCAAGCGGACATGAGCTGCAAGGAGCAACGATCACCTTGAGTGGTCTGCGTTATGTGAATCCCACATCAGCTACGCCCATTGCGAATCAAAACGAAATTGTATTAGGAGAAGCCGCACAAACTTTGGCAACCGCCAATGCTTCACAGGGTGCCGGTGCATGGACACTAGCTCTGGGGAATGCGAATGCAGAAGGACAGACTGATGGCGTTGTCTTACGTATTCCAGCCAATACCACAAAAAATGATACGGCTTACTCAACTGCACTAGTTTGGGAGTTGGTCGCGGATCCAACAAACGCATCTGGAGAATAAGGGGATGTCCCCTATTCTCCAGTACAGAAACCAAAGAGAAAGGGATAGTCCAATGAAAAAAGTCTTACTTGTTTTTGTGTTGAGCCTAGTTCTATCAACTCATTTTTTATTTCCCGCGATCGTTGTGGCCACTGTGATCGAAGAGTCTACGAGTGAATCTGATTACGAAGAAGAGATCCAAGAAACTAGTAATAATCAGGAGCAGCAGGGAGAAGAATCGGAGACAGAATCAGATGGATCCTCTGATCAAACAAGTGCAAAAAATCTGGAAGAGTCATCAATTGAAGATACTGTCGAGGGAGTTATTGAAGATCAATTGCAAAGAAATCAAAGATTAACTAGCATTGTCACTAGCACAATAAGTGATTGGCACATAGATGAACCAATTCTAATCGCTACTATTAATATGGAACTTACGACTGCGTTTAACGGAGTGAATCCCGGAGCGTACAATGTGGCACGTGTTTATGGAATCAGTAATCAGTTTTCAAGATTTAGTGTTCGAGCGGTTGATGCGCATGGAAATGATATCAGTGCTGCCTTTTTTACGGACATTAGGTCTGATTATGTAGATTTTCGAACGAGAGCAGATAGTTCTCCAGGAAATGGTTGGATTACTCTTGAAATTTTTGGTTTTGTTAATAAACATGCGCCTGTAGATATTATCTTTGACGGTTTAGGAGGATATTTCGATTTTGGGGAACTTACTTTCGGAATATTTGTCGTAAATATGCGTGGCGATACGGTTAGAAGAGAACCGGATGTGACATCCAGTACACGTTTAATGGCCTTGGGGGGAATACTCAATGTAACTCATATTGATGAGTCAGGAAAGGAGATAGGTGATGCTGAGTCAAATCTTGGGATGCCAGGGGCGGAATATACAACAGAGGCTTTAAATTTGGACGAATTTTATCTTCTAGAAATCAGAGGTGAAGCTTCTGGAAACTATATTTTAGGAAGAGTCATCGAAGTGACCTATGTTTATGCGAAGAGTGCATTGACAGCAGAAGTTGTGCCTCAAACAATTGATTTAGGTGGTCGATTGACGGAAAGTCAGCTTACCCAGGCCATAACCAATGTTTCGCTTAATGGAGGCTTGTTATCAAGTGATGAGTATACCCTTAATATAAATAAATCTCCAGATACGAGTATTGTCGGAACAACAACCAGTGCTTCTGTAGTATTAAACCATAACAGAACTAGTCAACAATTAATACTCGAGATACCAATTACAGTTACTTTCGGAAACGCCATAAGATTCAGTGGGTTTAATGACTATAGTGCTGGGATCTACACTTGGCATTCCGACATTGGAATTATCACTGCTCGAAGAGGAACGACAAGCACGACAGGAAATGTACACAACAATTTTTCTGGTATTTATTATAACTTTAGCATACATGATTTAGGTGATAACACGCGGCGTGTCATAGGCACTGATACGTTGACCTATTCGTATGATGTAAGAGGAACTCAAACGATTGCTTCAGCTGTTTCTGACTTTGGGAACGGTTTTGGGGAGACAAATGCTAAAGTTGGCGATATTGTCGAAGTCTATCATCGTGAACCTACACGACTCAGAAAATATGACGCCCCCCATTCTGAATCTGAAAGAGTAAATAGCTTGAATAATCGTGCATATTTTGAATTGACAAGTAATGGATACAGCCTATTGACATTTGATCGAGCACACCCAAATCCTACCACTATTCAGTTAGGAATGTCTGAAAAAGAATTGGAGGCAAACATATCAAAATATTTAGATCTTTCTGACACCAGTCATGTCTCGATTAGCGGTTTTCAAGAATATCCCGATACATCCAAAATCGGACAAGTAGTCGGAATTATTCGTGTTGAAGAACGTTTGAGTACTGGGAAATTTATTCTACGTGATTATGAAGTGCCTTTTACGGTTGAACCAGGTCGGTTGGAGCTGGCTAATGTAACGAATGGAAATTTTAATTTTGGAATCATTGAGCAATCAAGCCGCCATCAAGAGGTAGCGGCCAAGGGTGAACACGCACCAACCATTACGATTGATGATTACAGCAATACTACGCAATGGTCCATTTTTGTTTCTGCTAGTCCATTTGTGAATTCAGAAAAGCAAGTGTTGACTGGGGCAACGATGATACTCAAAGATTTAAGTGTCCAAGAAACGGTCCATACGGGGTTAACGGTTCCGTCAAAAGACATTGTATTGAGCCACACTCCGAAGTTAGTTGGGGCAATGAGCAATCCCAATGAATTATATGAAGGAGAACACGGTACAACAGAGATTCAAATTGGGGAAGTAATGAATGGATCTTTGACAGGCGTTCAATTGAGATTGCCGGCGAATACGCCAGTGGATGATGGGACGTATCGCTCAGTGATCACTTGGGAACTAGTGGGTGATCCTACGTTGGGAGGAAGCGAATGAAGAAAATACTAATCGTACTCTTTTTCAGTATAATTTCTCTTTATATGAATTATTCAAATTCTTTGCCAAGCGTAGAAGCATCTACTTATGAGAATCAAGCGGGGGTACAATTTTATCAGAGAGAAGAGACAGTAAGTTCTGAACAAAATGAATTAGATAGTCAACCATCAGAAATAGATATTCAGAAGAGTCTGCCACAAACAGGAGGAGTAATTTCTTCAATGAGCTTTTTGGGAGGCAGCGTAATCTTAATAGTTTGGTTAATAAAAAAGAAAGAAAAGACAAGTTGATTTTTTTCGGTACTATATGTTTTGGTGTTTAACAATATGAAAAAATATAATAGAAACATATAGTACCTTAATATCTTAATAATAAGCAATTAAAGTAACGTAGTAGTTTTAACATCATTTTATAAAGGAATATCTTGATAATCGAGAAATAATAGATTGCAAAAGTGTAGTGTTTAGGAAATCATTCCTACGATAAATAATACTACATACATGATGAAACTTTGGGAATGATTACTTAGAAAATGTTCATTTTAATCCCTCTGCTTTGATTGTTTTCATAGATAATGATCAGTTACAGAAGCCAAAAAAAGTAGTAGTCAATAGGCCGATTATTTTCTAAACCTCCGACGATGTACTGTGCGACTACACTGGAGTAATCGGCAGAATCTTGTATATCATCCAATAACTGATTCAAGTTATTTTCACTATAGTCGTATCTATCAACAGTTAACGCCCCACCAAAGTATATTTCACTTGATTCCGCAAGGAGATCTTTAGGAATAGTGTTATTGGGAATGTCTATAATGCCAATTTCTTCTGTTATGGTATCAAAATGATCTCCAGTAAATAATAATAAAAAATTTGTTGGATTATTTAATAAAGAAGAAATGTGTTCTTTTTTGTAAAGATCAAGAGGTTCAAATTTCGAAAAAGGAAACTCTAGATTTAGGTTTTTCTCTCCGTTTAAACAATGATTGATATGAGCAATATCCTTTATTCTTGTATTAAGTACTTTTGATACAGCATTTAATTGTTTGATCCAGTTGTCAACGGTAATAAGAGTATTGTTTAATATTTGGTTTCTTTGATCCAAATCACCATTTAAATGAAGGGTTAGATCGGTAATGGGAATTTCTAAGTTTCTAAAAAAAGTAATATCAACTAACTGTAATATAGAATGAGCATCAAAATATCTGTAGTTATTCTCTTCGTCTCTACTCAACGAAATTAGTTGTTTTTTTCCCAAAACCGTATAGTTGAAGGTTCAATATTGAATAGATTAGCAATTTCCGTTATCGTTCTTTTTTTATTTGAGATAACAATTCCTCCTCTTTTTTGTAACTTATAGAGATATATAAGTAGTAGAACACATCATCTTCGACTTTGAAATTTGATTAAAGTAATCTTAACTTTCTAAAATACTATAAACAAATAGACCATATTCTTCAACTCTATTTAAAAGAATAGTAATGCATTATTTTAATTCTATCAACTAATCAGTCAGGACATTATGAAAGTAAAAACGCAATTCTTCTATTTTGTATAAATCACCAACTGTTGATTTTGAAGGTTTAAAAAATCAACAAATTCGTATTTTGAAATAAAGCGAAGGGTAGTATTAATGAGGTATAGATTCAAGGGGAATTAATAAGCTGTAGTAGGAAATGAATAAAGAAACTCATTTTCTATAAAAAAAGCATTGTCATTGAATTGAGCTTTCTTACCTAAGGATAAATAAAAATTTACAAATACTTAAAGGTTCTTCCAATCCACTTAGATTATAGATCTTATAGTACTTGGCATTTGGATAACGAGTGAAATATCAGTTATTTATTAAGAGGACGATTGCTTTTTAAAAACTAGACCTCAAACCAACTTTAATGTGTATAGTTCAGCGCAACAAACAACTTGCGTTTTTCTTTTAATTTTCAAATAGGTCATTGTTCACCTGTAAAGGAAGCATCTTCTTTCAGAGGCTTTCATCTAGGGAAAAACAATAAATGAAACCGGCTTATAGTATTGATTTCATTTTGGAAAGGACGAAAATTATGATCGAAATCAGTAATCTATCTGAATATATCAAAGAATTTCAATTTGAAGAAAAGCAGTTAAAAGCACATCCGTTGATAAAAAATTATATTGAAAATCAAGTTCAAAAATTAAAAGAATTGATAGAAGCATTAACGTCCGCGAATTTTTGGATTGATATTCCAATAATTATGGGAATAGATTCTAAGTTAGTATTATTACGAGAACTCATTATCACTATTGAAGATTTTGATTTTTCAGACGAAGAAGTGTTAAAAATAGTAGAACAAGATTATCCATACTACAATAAAGAATTATGTGGATATAAATTGAATGATGTAACTAGCCATTCACTAATTTTTAAAATAAAGTGATCTGGAAAAAGAATCAAGGAAAAGTAGTCTTTTATAATATATTTTGAAGTCAGGTATGGAATCCTATGAAGACGTAATAAAATTTCTAACCGAACGATAGAGGACAGACGTGAAAAATTGCGAGAAGCTAAACGTGCTTATTGAATCCTATGCACTTACCAACTATGACACGGGAAAAGCAGAATTGGTCAAAGGTAATGCAGAAATGATCTATCTTATCATGAATCTGGGCATCTCTTCGACGTTTGGTCCACATCGGGAAGACTTTCACTAACTATCATTTAACAAAGATAGAAACTTTCATTCTTTAAATTTTGTTCTGGGGTTGTTAAAAAACAAAGAGGAACTATTATTACATAATACCAAGTATCTTATAAAAATAATGATTATTTTTGGTTGAAGGAACTCTGTCCTTGCTTGAAAAGTATTTACTATAGAATACATTATTACTACAATAGATGAGATATAAAAATAGGTGGTTAAAAAAATACCACGATGGAGTTGGCAGATGAAAAAGAAAATTTTTTCCTACATATCTTTGGCAAGTTTAATAGTACCTTCTTTTTTTGTTCCCATTGTGAATGTTCGATCAGATGAGCAACAAGAAAGTGTAGCACAAGCAACTAATGAAGAATCTGAAAATATGAGTAATTCGATTACAACGCTGGATTCTTCAACAACGCAAAGTGAATCTTCTGATACTTCGACAGAAGATAATAATGAATCCACGGAAGAAACAACAACGCAAAGCTCTTCTAACAACGCAAAATATTCTGGCGAAGATCAGGGGAATAGCCAAGTTGAAAATGAGACGACAAGTCAAAGTTCTGCAAATCCATCTGAGGTCGCAGTAAATAATGATCAAGAAGATTTTGCAGCTTGGCTTCCGGATCCAGCACTACAATCCGTAGTTGCTAAATCTTTAGGTATAGATGTGTCCGAAATCACGAAGGAACAGATGAGCAAACTTCAGACTCTCTATATCTACGCTGCAGATTCCGCTATTGCTGATTTGACAGGCTTGGAATATGCAACAAATCTATCATCATTTTATATGAGCGGCCAAAATCAGGTTACTGACTTTTCCGTTCTCACTTCGTTAAATAACTTAGTTTATGTATATTTGATGGGTGCTAATGTAACGGATGATAATGTACCAAACTTTGGTGCCAATTTAACTAGATTAAATCTTAGTTCCGCAAATGTAACCGATGCTGTATTTTCAAAAATAGTTAATATGAAAGGACTAGAGTCGCTAAGTTTCGAGTCCAATATGAATATTACGACAATTGCACCTCTGGTTGCATTACCAAATCTAACAGAATTAAGAATACAGTTCTGTGGCGTGACAGATTTTACTGTGATAAATGAGTTTCCCAAATTATCAAACTTAGCTGCTTATGGCCAAAACACAGGAAGAAATGATGCGATTACTTCATTATCTGCAAAAGAGTTAAATTACGATCCCGATAATCAATCATTTTTTGTTCCATTTTCCATTATGCCTAATCGTTTAACAAATTTTGATGGATATCAGCCTCCTTTTACAAAATCGAATAGTACTAGTCAGACGTACTTTGATTTGAATGGTGTACAGGTACCCTCCTCAAGATTAAGTATTACAGAAGATGGGATTACTGTATCTGGGGTTACTCAAAGTGAATTTGAAAGTATCGAAACAATGGAGTATAACGCACGACTGAATAATCCTGCCGGATCCTATGCTCAACCAGATGGATATAGTTTTTACGCCATTTCTTCAGGAACCTATTTGCACCAATTTTCGATCAATCATCAAGAAGCCGCTGCAGATGTTACGGTGAGTTATATTGATACTGAAGGGAATGAATTGAAGCCTTCTCAAAAAATTAGCGGTAATATTGGTGAATCTTTTGATGCAACAACGCCAGAGTATAAGTTAGAAATAGACGGGTATACTATAAAAGAAGTTCAAGGTAATCCGACGGGAACCTTCAGTGATACAGCGCAAGAAGTGGTGTACGTATATGAACGCAGCGATGCAGCACCAGTCACGGTGAAATATCAAGATTCCGAAGGGAATCAGTTGGCAGACCCAACGGTATTAAGCGGAAAAGTAGGGTTA
>Ga0153985_1000061_pt1 | contig 33463 bp, 39 predicted proteins | sample TSGA069MetaG_FD_104715 | JGI IMG/M metagenome (GOLD analysis project Ga0153985, IMG submission 104715) | Attine ant fungus gardens microbial communities from Georgia, USA - TSGA069 MetaG | ecosystem: Host-associated > Fungi > Mycelium > Unclassified | place: USA: Georgia, Alexander Wildlife...
ATTACCGGCACACGCAACAGAGTTGTTAGCGTGATTAAATAGATTCTCTTGATTTATCAAGGTTTCATTCATTACCATATTTTGGAGAAATACGAATTCCAACAAATTCTTGACGCAATCAAACTACGGATTTCATTTGCTTAAAACTTAACGACGCGGTACGCTAGCTTTGGAGGTGGCCTAACAAAATGAAAACATCGGATGAGAAAAAATTAGAACAACTTGGTTCTTTTGAAATCAGTGATCAAATGTTATCGTTAGCCAAAAAAAATCAACGTCAGAACGTCTTTTTGAATGCTGGAAGAGGAAACCCAAACTGGATCAATAAGAAAGCGCGCCTTGCCTTTAATCGTCTTGTGGAATTTGGCATCAGCGAGTCTGAACGCACACTATTTCAAGGCGATTTGATCGGTACTCCGGAAACAAGCGGCATATTGAAACGCTTCACGCAATTTTTGTCACCTGAATCAAATGAAACAGATCAATTCTTATTAGACATTCTAGAATATACGGATCACTTAAGGATCGACGGCGAGGAATGGATCAAGGAACTGGCTGACGGTGTGCTTGGGAATAATTACCCCGTTCCTAGTCGCGTGTTAAAGAATAGCGAAATTATCTTGAATCACTATTTAGAGTCCACCCTTTACAACGGTGTGTCATTGGCCGATCAAACAACGATTTTCCCAACAGAAGGCGGAACTGCCGCTATTGTTTATATTTTTCAATCTTTGAAGGAAAACAAATTGATTCAGCCCGGTGATCGAATTGCTCTCAATACACCTATTTTTACTCCCTATCTGCAAATTCCCGAATTAGCGGATTATGACTTGATCGAGATAAATTTGCAGTCTACGGAAGAAACGAATTGGGAGTTATTGCCAGAAGAAATTGATAAGTTAACCGATCCTAAACTGAAAGCTTTTTTTATGGTCAATCCTAGCAATCCCGGCTCAAAGGCGCTTAACACATCAGACTTAGCGGAAATTGAAAAAGTTGTCGAAAAAAATCCAGATTTGATGATTATCACAGATGATGTTTATGGAACTTTTGTCGAAGACTTCCAAACTATTTATGCTGTTGCACCTCATAATACTTTGCTAGTCTACTCTTTTTCAAAATTATTTGGTGCGACCGGTTGGCGAGTAGGTTTGATTGCTGCCCACAAAGAGAATGTTTTTGATCGTCTGATTCGGCAATTACCTGATTCAGACCGTGACATGCTGAATCGACGTTATGACTTAGTCGTGGTGGCGCCTGAAAAGCTGCCTTTCATTGAAAGGCTAGTCGCTGACAGTCGTTCGATCGGCTTGTATCATACAGCAGGGTTATCAACACCCCAGCAAATCATGGAAGTGCTGTTTGCGTTAACACATTTAGTCGCAGGCGAGCTCGATCCTTATATTGAAGCTTCACGGGAAATCGTTGCCCAACGGTACAATGATCTGCACACAGCATTACAACTTCCGGTTGACGATTCTAAAGAAAACGCCAAATATTACTCACTGATCAATATTTACGAGCTGGCAGAAATAAAATATGGAGCAGCCTTTCGCAATTATTTAGCTTCTCACTTCGAGTACCTCGACTTTCTCGTAAACTTAGCTGAGAAGGAAGGCGTCATTTTGATTGATGGTGTAGGCTTCGGAACAACTGCTGGTGAACTGCGCGTTTCTGAAGCTAACCTATCCACGAAGAATTATCAGTTGATTGGCCAAGAAATTCTCGCTGTTCTAAAAGAATACCACGACGATTTTGAAAAGAAATAATAGTTCCATAAGTTGCTCCAATCCATTGACTTTTACGTTTTTGCTTTACTTTCTTGAGTAAAAGCGGATAATCCCAAGTAAGCGTTTTACAAATTACAAATCAGGAGACATCTATGTATTTAGCAAATGAGCAACGTTATGAAAAAATGGTCTATCGCCGCGTCGGCAAATCAGGACTGAAGCTTCCCGCAATTTCATTAGGACTATGGCATAATTTTGGCGATGTAGACCCTTTTGAAAATCAACGGGCGATCATCCAAGCGGCATTTGATCACGGGATTACCCATTTTGATCTGGCAAATAATTACGGTCCGGCAGCTGGTTCTGCTGAGACCAATTTCGGTCGAATCTTAAAAGAAGATTTGCTTCCCTATCGCGATGAATTGATCATTTCTTCAAAAGCCGGCTACTATATGTGGCCTGGTCCTTATGGCGAATGGGGTTCTCGAAAGTCTATTATTTCCAGCTGTGATCAAAGTCTGAAACGGATGGGGCTTGATTATGTGGATATTTTCTATTCCCATCGTCCAGATCCCGATACTCCGCTTGAAGAAACGGCGCTTGCTTTAGATCAGCTCGTTCATCAAGGAAAAGCGTTATATGTCGGCGTTTCGAATTATTCTGCGGAACAAACGGCTGAAATCGCAAAAATCTTCCATGAACTGAAAACGCCTTTCATCATTCATCAGCCGCGTTACAACATGTTTGATCGCTGGATCGAAGACGGATTAACCGATGTATTAGCCGATGAAGGACTAAGTGCCATCACTTTCAGCCCATTAGCACAAGGGTTGCTTACCGGTCGTTACTTAAATGGCGTGCCAGAAGATTCACGCGCCCACAGCGGCAGTCCTTTTTTAACTGAGGAAAGAGTTCACGCCACCTTAGATGTCGTTACTCAATTAAATGAACTTGCCGAAAAACGGGGGCAAAGCTTAGCAGAAATGGCGCTGTCTTGGAATTTGCGCCAACCGACTGTGGCCAGTGTCTTGATCGGTGCTTCTCGCGTCAGCCAATTAGAAGACAACTTAAAAGCCTTAAATAATCTAGCATTCAGTCCAGATGAACAAACTAAAATCGACACCATTCTGGCAAAATTAGTTATAAATTAACCAAAAAAATGATTCGAAACTCAACATCCGTGAGCTTCGAATCATTTTTACATTTTGTCATAAACGGAATCAAGATACTCCTGGCGTTCTTCATCGCCTAAATTTTTCACCGAGCCCAAATGATACCAAGAAATGTTCCGCATCCCAACATCTTCTAAGGTCGTCGTCAGCTGATGCTTATAGCTGCGCGTGCAGCGTTTCTCTAAGCCGTCGGTGGGCTGATCCGAGGTAGTGAAGACGGTGACCGAGTCAATTGACAAAAGCGGCTGGATGCCATTCCCGCCATCGAAAAAGGCGAAATCGTTTAACAAAACTTTATCAAGAAAGCCCTTTAAACTTGCGGGTGAACTATACCACCAAATAGGAAAAATCAATACCAGCTGCGTTGTTTCCCGCAGCAAACTCATGTAGTGCAAGACTAATGGATCTAAAACCGAACCACTTTGATAGCCAGCCAGTTCTTCCTCACACATGACCGGATTAAAGCCGTCTTTATTTAAATCAATTACCTGGTAGAGCTTTTGCTCCTGTTCCAATCCCGCAATCAGCTTGTTCAAGATCCCGTGATTGAAGCTGCCCTTCCACGGATGATCAATTATCAATGTCGTCGTCATTTCTTCCTCCCCTTATCCTTTTTAACAAAAGTAGCACAACTTGATTGCATTTTGATTTCAATTTGATTTCAAACGCGCTAAGAACATGCTAAAGTTAAGTTATCTTTCAAAATGGATACTCGTTTTCTGATTTATTTTTAACAAATGAGTAAAAAGGAGCTTCTTTATGCACTACATTCCAAATGTCATCACTATTTTTCGGATCTGCGCTTCACTATTGATCCCTTTTGTACCAAACGAGCTGTTCTTCCCGTTGTACTTTTTTGCAGGCTTCACTGATATCCTCGATGGTTGGCTTGCTCGGAAAATGAATTGGACCAGCCGCTTCGGAACGTTATTGGATAGCTTGGCTGACCTGATCTTTTTTATCGTTGTCGTACTGAAAATAATCTTTACGATCAAACTCCCGGCTTTTTTATTGTGGGGCGCTTTGATCATTGTCTTGATTCGCTGTTTTACCTACTTGATCGGTTATTTTCGTTTCCGTCAGTTTGCGAGTCTGCATACATACTTGAATAAGTTGACAGGCCTGTTGCTCTTCTTGTCTCCTATTCTTTTGTTGGTCCTTCCAATCAACCCTTTTGGTATCCTTCTATTGATCTGCGGCAGTTTGTCGGCGCTCGAAGAACTTTTGATCGTAGCGACAGCCGAAAAATTGGATAAAAATATCCCAACTTTTTTTCATAAAAAATAAACTGTCTCATTGCAGGATAATTTCATACTGGGTACACTAGTACTAGGAATTGCGCGCGTAATAACTAACCAATCAATAAGTTAGGAGGTGACCCTCATGGCAAATGAGGATCAGAAAGATTTCAATGGGATGATGAATGAGGATAAAGGAATGCCCAAAATGCAGATCGTAACCGATGAAGCAACGATCAAGCGATATGGCGGAACTAAGATGTATTTCGCACCCCCGTTGGATTACGATGCGATCATGAAAAGAATCCCCGAAGGAAAAATCATTACCACGAGTGTGATTAGAGACTATCTGGCAAAACAGAATGACGGTGATTTTACCGAACCGATTACAGCCGGTGCGTTTATCTCGATCGCTGCTTGGGCAAGCGAACAGCGGGACACAGATTTAACGCCTTACTGGCGAACCCTAAAGGCTAAAGGAGAAATCAATCCAAAATTTCCTGGCGGTGTGGAGGCCCAAATCAAAAAACTTGAGGCTGAAGGTCACACGGTCGTTCGTCGCGGCAGGAAAAATTTCCGTTATTATGTAGAGAATTACGAAGAAGCAATGTATGAGCTATAAGCCGTTTTCTATTTGAAAACGGTTTTTTTATTGTATTTTTTTGCTCACTTTTTTTGCATCTTTTCGCTGATCTAAGCCCTCAAAGGCTTTCCGCAGACTGAGCGGTTAGTGCATATTTTTATTATATATTTCCATCCCGCTATTCGATAAAATTATTGATAGGATAGGATTCTTGCGGGATTCCTTTTATCTTAAAACACCTACATTCACTATTTCGAACAGGAGGAATACGATGGAGATTAGTGAACAGACGTTAGCGGGATACTTAACCCAGCGAACCACCCTTTTTAACAAAACTAGTCCCCTCATCGTGACGGCTCTTTGCAACGAAAAAGACAAATACGTTGATGGCTATTTGAATTATCTATACACCTTGAAGCAAGGCAATCAGGCCTACATCGTCAAGCATTCGAAGGAGACGATTTCCAGCGGTATCTCACTGGCGCCGATTGATCCTAAACGGAATTATTTGGAATACATGACCTATCAGCTGCGGGCTGGTTTAGCGCCGCAGATGGTTCCGGAAACGTATTTTGCAGATCCTGCGGCGCATCTCTTTATTATGGAGGATCTTTCTTATTTAACGGTCCTGCGTTTTTCTCTTTGTCGCGGAGATCAGTTTCCGCGATTAGGAAAACAAGTCGGTGAATATCTGGCACGAACACATTTAGCAACATCGAAGATAAAATTATCGGCTGAGTATTGGCACGCATTGAAGACATACTTTCAAAATTCAGATATGCGGCTGATTATCACAGATTTCATTCTGAAACCACCGCCGAAAAATAATACGGAGAAAACCCCTTATCAAGAAGCGCTACTAGATATCCTAGCGGTGATCTTGGAAGATGATGCGGTGAAAAATGACTGGGAAACATTGATCGAACGAATTTCCATCAAGGATGAATGTTTGATCCATGGTGATTTTCATTCCTCAAATGTTTTTGTCTCACAATCATCCTTCAAAGTAATCGATATGGAATATACCATGACTGGCCCTTTTTCTTATGACATCGGCTATTTCTTAGCGAATATCCTTTCGCAATATGCGGCTTTTAGTATTCGGGGCGACGCTGGAATGTGTACCTACTTATTGCAGGTGATCAAGGATACCTATAAGACCTATTTCAGTTATTTCTCTGATCATACCGCCGGGAATCAACAGGAACGATTTTTAGAAATCCTGCAAGACTCTCTTGGATACTTAGCGATGGCGAATATCAATCGAATCGCTAATTTAGGTGAGTTTCCAGATTTTGACAGTTTGATCAGCCCTGAAGAAGCTTTTTTAGCCAAAGGACTCTCCATGATGCTGGCCCAGACATTACTAAAAAATAGACAGAGCATCACTTCGACTGATGAAGCCTGCATGTTGATCCAAACGACACGAAAGAACTTTTTACAACAATTGATCTCTATGAATGAAAACGCTCTTATTTTAACTTAAGGAAATGAGGAACGAATATGCTACTGGAACAAATCTCTTCGGCCGGCATCGTAGGCTGCGGCGGGGCGGGCTTCCCTACCGCTGTAAAATACAATACAAAAGCAGAGTATTTTATTATCAATGCGGCGGAATGTGAGCCGCTTCTGAAAACAGACCATTACGTAATGAATCATTACGCGAATGAATGCGTTCAAGCCATCGCAGCAGTCGGTAAATTATTAGAAGCAGAACAGATCGTAATCGCGACAAAGAGTCATTATACAAAAGAAATCACTGCGTTGGAGCGCGCGATCCAATCACAAAATGCCCCGATCTCCATCTTCAAAATGGATAATTTTTATCCGGCAGGAGACGAGCAGATCATGGTGTTTGAAGTGACTGGACGAACCGTTCCCCCTGGAGGTATCCCGATCGAAGTCGGCTGTGTGATTTCAAACATCGCTACGATGCTGAATATCTATCATGCACAACAGGGCGCCAACGTCACCCATAAACTATTGACAATCACGGGAGCGGTCAAGGAACCAAAAATTTTGGACGTTCCAATCGGTACGTCCTTTGATGACTGCTTGACTCTAGCTGGCGGCGCAACGATCGATGATTTCATGTTTATCAACGGCGGACCAATGATGGGAAAAACCGGAACCAAAGAAGACTTTTCCCAGCAGGTCGTCACTAAAACGACTTCCGGTATTATTATTATGGAAAAACGTGACTTTATTTATGAGTTGCTGGAAAAGGAAATCCCGCAAATGATCAACAAGGCGCGTTCTTCTTGCATCCAATGCCGCTTATGTACCGAACTTTGCCCACGTTATCAGATCGGGCATCCGATTCATCCTCATCGCGTGATGCGCCATTTGACTATCACAGAGATCCCCGATGATATTGAGGATGATCCGATTTGGAAAGAAGCCCTCCTTTGCTGCGAGTGCGGCATTTGCGAAACGATCGCTTGCCCAATGGACCTGTTACCGCGGCAAGTCAATAAATACGTGAAGCAACGTTTAGCGGAAAAAGGCATTCGCTATCAAAAAAGTGATCAGCCGCTTACACCGACAATGATGCGTGATTATCAAAAGGTTCCGCCCATGAAAATCTTGCTAAAAGATGGGTTGAAGCAATATGTCGATGTGAAAGTCGAAGAACGGCTTGCATACGAAGCAGATCAGGTAGACATTCCGCTGAAAATGCATATCGGAGCGCCCTGCGAACCTGTCATCCAGATTGGCGAGCACGTCAAAGCCGGCGATCTGATTGGAAGAAAACCTGAAAAAGCACTAGGCGCAGATATTCACGCCAGTATCGACGGCATTGTGACCGCGATAACTGGCAGCATTACGATTGAAAGAAGGGACAACGAATGAAATTAATGGATACGATCGGATTTTTAGAATTAAACAGTATCGCTAAAGGGATCGAGGTCGTGGACTATATGCTTAAGGCAGCCGACGCAAAGTTGATCATGGCGAGAGCAAGTTGTCCTGGAAAATACTACATCATGATCTGCGGACAAGTCGCGGCCATCGAACGTTCAATGGCAGTCGGTGTTGATCTTGGTGGACGTTATGTCGTTGGACAGCTGCTGATTCCACGGATTAATCCTGCCGTGATCCAAGCGATCAACATGGCGCAGGTTCCAGAGAATGTCCATGCAGTGGGTGTTCTAGAATATTATTCTGCGACAGGTTCAATTATTGCTGCTGACTTTGCCGTAAAAGCGGCCGATGTCGAGCTTTTAGCCATTCAGCTGGGAACTGGGATCGCTGGAAAATCCTTTGTCGTATTAACAGGCGACGTTGCTTCCGTAAAAACCGCTGTCGAAGCTGGCGCAAAAGGGGCAAAGGAGCAAGCAATGTTGATCAATAAGATTGTCCTATCCAATCCTCGACCAGAATTGATCGACAGTCTGATCCAATAGAAAAAAAGCCCTGTGACAAAAATCTTGTCACAGGGCCTTTTTCCGAACAAACGGTGTGACAGAAGTAACTTCTGTCACAACCTCTCTTTATTTTAATTAAATCAAATCAAACGTATCTCGAACGATCATTAATTCTTCATTCGTTTCAATCACCATAACCTGAGTAGCAGAATCCTCTGAACTAATGTTTTTCGCATTCTGCTGATTTTTGCTCTGATCAATGTGAATCCCAAAGAAAGTCATATCCTCACAAATCATTTCACGAATAACCGAAGAATTTTCGCCAATTCCCGCTGTAAAAATCAATGCATCAACACCATTTAACTCAGCTGCATAAGCGCCAATCGTTTGCTTGACCCGACCAGCAAACATGTCCAAAGCAAGTTTCGCTCTTTCATTTCCCTTCTTCGCTTCACTGATGATATCTCGCGTATCACTGCTGAAATCCGTCACGCCCTTAAAGCCTGACTCAGCATTCATCAGCTTGTCCACCTCACTAGCCGAAAGATTTTTTTCATTCTGCAAGAATGGAATAATCGAAGGGTCAATATCTCCGCAGCGTGTACCCATCATCAATCCTGCCAAAGGTGTGAACCCCATCGAGGTAATCACTGACTTGCCATCTTTGATCCCGCAAATACTCGCGCCATTTCCCAAATGACAAGAAATGATCTTTAAAGACTCTAGCGGCTTTTTAAGATAATCAGCCGCCTCAGCTGCAACAAACTGATGACTTGTTCCATGAAAGCCATAACGTCGAACACTGTCTTCTTCATAAAAACGATAAGACAATGGATAGACATAATTCTTTGCTTCCATCGTCTGATGAAAAGAAGTATCAAAAACAGCAACCTGCGGACAATCGGGCAAATCCTTTTGCAAAGCTTCAATTCCAACGACATTGACTGGATTATGCAAAGGCGCTAGCTTACTTAGATCCTTGATTTTCCTTAACGCATCCTGATTCACTAAACTAGATTTTTTGAAATCCTCGCCGCCATGAGCCACTCGATGTCCTACACCAGAAAGTTCATCCAAGCTAGTTACGACGCCTCTTTCCAATAAAAACTGAAGCAGAAAATCAACTGCCGCCTCATGGTTTTTTCCTTTGACAGATGTTTTTACCTTCGCATCCTTCATCGAATAAGAAAAAATCATCTCATCTTCTAAACCAATTCGTTCAAATAATCCTTTTACTAACAGCGTTTCCTCTGGCATCTCAAACAATTGAAATTTCAACGAGGAACTGCCGGCATTAATAGACATAATTTTACTCGCCATATTTTTCCCCCTTAATAATAATGAATTCGTCCTCTACTCATTGAGCGTCAAACGAATTCATCATGATCATTCTATCTAATTTATCCTAGACCTTTAACTAGAAGTGTTGCGATACACGCTCCGATAATTGGGCCAACGATTGGAATCCACGCGTAACCCCAATTCGCATCGCCCTTATTTGGAATCGGCATCAATGCATACATTAATCGTGGTCCAAAATCACGACAAGGATTGATCGCATACCCTGTAGTCGATCCCAGTGACAACCCGATCCCGATCAAGACGAATACGAGCATCAATGGTTGTAAACCTGGAGGAATATCAGCGGGCATTAATTGAATCGCTAATACGAAGAAACAAGTAGCAATAATTTCACTAACTAAGTTTAATGCTGTGCTTGGAATTGCTGGTCCAGTCGCAAAAATTCCAACGCTGTTTCCTTCTTCCACAGTCGTCTGTTGGAAATGCGGCCAAAAGTGGATCGCAGCGATCAACGCTCCGACGAATGCACCCGCTACTTGCGCTAAAATGAACGGCGCTACTTTCCCCCATTCAAAGGAACCAGCTACGGCAAAGCCAATAGTTACCGCTGGATTCAGATGTCCAGGTGAACCAAAATGTCCACTGGCTAGAACACCCAGCATAACTGCCACACCCCAGCCCATCGCGATGTATAACCAACTAGCTCCCACACCTTTTGCTAAAGTACCTTTTAGATTGACCGAACAACCAACACCTGAACCAAAAAGGATCAAAACAACCGTACCAAAAAATTCTCCAAATACAGGACTATTCATTATGAGACCTCCTTATTCTTAATAATGTATTTATTTTTCTTGCAGAAAAATAAGTCTGTTTTTCATGCCGTATATCATTCCTCTAAACATACCTGCCTTTAATTTTGTAACCGCTTTTATTCTCCTTTATCTAATTATTCTGCGAAAAGAGGAACTGACATCCTTATTCTTTTAATGCGTTTATTTTTCCTGCAGAAAAATAAATCCGACCTTCGTGACACGATCCTGACAATTTACCTATCTATAGTATAATGGTTTTCTTATAGCTAAAGTTGTAAAATATTGTCAGGAAAAATGATTATTTTATTATGTTGCGATAAATTTCCTTAACCTCTTCCACTGAAAACTGAATTGGATTGGTTTTGAAGGTGATGTCATTTAATGCGTTGCTTGCGATGACATCCTCCGCAAGCAGTGCTGCTTCTTCCTGAATCCCAAAGCTATTCAGCTTGATCGGCGCTTTACACTCGATTGCCAATTGCTGAACCGCTTGCGACAAATTCGAAACAGCTAAATGGTCTGGCAAACTTGGTGGACAGATCCCCAGCTTACGCGAAATTCTCGCGTAATTTTTTCTGGTTTCTTTGTTTTTGCTGTTTGCTTCAATCACATAAGGAAGCAGCATTGAATTGGCTAATCCGTGAGGAACCTTAAAGTTTGCACCTACCTGATGCGCAATCGCATGACACACCCCTAACCCGGCGGCATCAAAAGCTAATCCTGCCAAGGTTGAGGCCTCGTGCATTTGAATTCGAGCATCTAGCTCCATTCCCTGATTGACACAGGTTGGCAAAAACTGAAAAACCAATTCTGTCGCCTTTTCTGCCAAAGCATTCGTATAATTGGTGCGATTGGTTGAAGCTAATGATTCCATTGCATGAGTCAGTACATCCAATCCGCTGAAGGCCGTAACTGATGGCGGGCTGGACATGACCAAACTGGCATCTAAAATTGCCTCATGGGGAATGATTGCTTCATGGAAAATCGGATATTTTATTTTGTTCTGTGTATCCGTAATTACAGAAGCACTTGTTACTTCCGATCCCGTTCCACTCGTTGTTGGTATCGCAACAAATCGTTTCACTTTATTGCCGGTAGTTCGTTTGTAGAAGAACAGCATCGCTTTAGCCGTATCAATCGCAGACCCTCCGCCAACTGCGATGACCACAGTTGGTTGAATTTTCGTCATTCTTTCGATACCCTCTACTACGGTCTCAATCGGAGGATCTGGAATAATATCAGAAAAAATCTCGACATGGTTGGTCCGCTTCACATAACCTAAGATTCTCTTTAAGCTGTCGGATTCCGCTAAATAAGGGTCGCATACGAAACAGAGGTTTTCTTTTTCAAACTGCTGCAGTCGTTCAAGACTGGCAAATCCAGAATATATTTCCGGCTTCATTGACCATTTTTTCAAAAAGAATTCCTCCTTCTAGCGGATTGAAAACCCATCAGTCAGTACACAACGGCGTTTTCGAGCAAAATCGCGGGCAGATGTCGTACATTCTCCCGTTGGTGTCGCGATCGTAAAGGTCGTTGGACCTTCCCCGCCAAAACCTAAACCGGCAAAAGACGAACCGTTTTTGACAAAGATCGATGTTTGGAATTTCTTAGCTGCAAGATTCATGCGGCCAACATTTTGAGAATGCATCGTTGCTGTATGATGACGGCGATTTTCAACCTGCAAAGCTGTCGCAAGCCCTTCATCAAAATCCTTCACTGTAACAACTGGCAGAATCGGCATCAACATCTCTTTCACAACAAATGGATGGATTTTATCTGTTCGTAAAATGATTACCCGCACATCAAAATCGACCGCAATGCCCGCTTCAGCTAAAATGTAGTTGGCGTCCTTTCCGATAAATTTCCGACTTGGAGCACCATTCTCCATAATCGTCATATCGACTATTTTTTGAATGACCGCTTCATCTTGAACCAAGTAGGCGCCATTTTTTTCCATTTGAAGAATTAAATAGTCTGCTACTTGTTCAACAACTACCACGCTTTTTTCAGCTGTACATAAAATATTATTGTCAAAGGAAGCACCGATAACGATGTCCTTCGCCGCCTTTTCAACATTCGCAGTTTCATCAACCAGCGATGGCGGATTTCCTTCTCCAGCAGCAATAACTTTTTTACCGCTTTTCAACGCTTGTCGTACCACGCCCGGTCCACCTGTGATCGCCAATAACGGCACATCAGGATGAACCATCATTTCTTGGGCTGCATCAATAGACGGCTCAGCAATCGTGACAATCAAGTTCTGAATACCGCACGCTTCATAGACAAGCTCGTTCATCTTACTTACTACCCAGCGAGAAATCTTCTTTGCTCCTGGATGGACGCTGAAATAGATCGCATTTCCAGCTGCCAGCATTCCGATCGAATTACAAATCAATGTCTCCGCTGGATTAGTACTCGGGGTTACAGCTCCGATCACTCCATAAGGTGATAACTCATAAAGCGTCATACCATTATCGCCAGTCAACGCTTCTGTGTGCAGATCCTCGACACCTGGTGTTTTATCTAAAACAAGCTGGAGCTTTTGAAGTTTATCTTCGTAGCGTCCCATGCCTGTTTCTTCCAAAGTGTCGCAGGCAATTTTTTCAATATGCGGCCGCATGCCGCAACGAATTGCTTCAATCACTTTTCTTCTTGTTTCTAAAGTTTGATTTTCATAGCATTCCTGGGCAAATTTCGCCACATGAATGGCTTCTTCAACAGTCTCAAAAACACCAAATTCCTTCGCCGGAGATGTTGTTGTTTGAGCTTCTTGAAGAATTTTTGTGATTAATTCTTTTATCTCTTCTTCTCGCATGTCAAATCTCCTTCAACTTCTCTAAACCTTTTTGAGCGATCGCCATGTCTTCCTCAACCGCGCTGCCGCTGATACCTAAACCGCCGATTACATTCCCCGCTGAATCTTTGATCACGAAGCCGCCGCCAAAAGCAACGACTTGTCCGTCCGTCAGAGTCTCCAATTGATACAGAGCACCCGCTGGCTGGACCAGTTCCTTCAATTCATGGGTATTTGTTTTCATCGCAACAGCTGAATAGGCCTTTTTCTGAGCCAAGGATTCACTGACCAGCAAGGCTCCTGACATCCGATAAAAACTTAGTAAACAACCCGTTTCATCAACTAATGCCATTGAAACTGGGACACCCATTTTTTCAGCCTGTTCTTCACAAGCTCCGAAAATCTTATGATGTCTTGTCAGAGAACTCTTTTTACTTGGGCTTCCGGTTTGTTCCAGATAACGGTGTAAAATTTCATCTACTAACTTTTTTTCGGTTTCACCATGATCTTCCATTCGAGCAAAAATATAGAGGCAATCCGATAGCCGATTAACAAATTTCCGTACGTCCTCTCGTACCTCCGCTGATTCCGATAAATCCGTCAATAAGCGTTCACCTCGTCGACAAATAGCACGCGCCACATGCAGCTGGGCTGCTGAAAGTGTCTGTCCCGGTAAAATGAAACTGTGAAGCTCAGGCAACCGTTTGGTGTACTGATCGATCCAGTCTTCCATTTGATGAATATCAGCTGCCGCAATCAAGGTGCTTTTTGTCTCTAGTTTGTTGAAATCCTTTTCTGTCGCGATTTCCGCATTCAATTGGAATAGTTTTTGCTGAACCCATTCCAAATGCCGGATAGTCTCGGAATCCTTCACTAATTTCTGAGCTACACTGACTTGCGCACAGCATTCGTCAAATGTTCCGTAAGTATCTACTCGCAGATCAGATTTTTTTACTCGTGTCCCATCAAAAAGGCTCGTTGTTCCTTTATCTCCCGTTTTTGTATAAATCGCCATATACTTTCCTCAGCTCCTTAAAAATCAAACGTGTCAATAATTCCAACGATTGCATAATCAACAGCATCTGAAGGAGTCGAAAATAGTTTTCTGGCCGAGGAACCATTCGTTAACAAGACGTAATCTCCAATACCAGCCCCTACCGTATCTGCCGCTACCTGTTGAAAGCGAATCTCTTGCTGTTCAGAATTAATCGGCTGAATAATCATCAGTTTTTTCCCCACTAATGATTCATCCTTCTGGGTCGAAACAACACTTCCAATTACTTTTGCCATCAACATAGGGTTGAACTCCTTTCTATAACAATGACTTTCTTTTCCCGTAATCGATCCCTTGCCAAGTCTGTAATTAATTGATTGGACGCAAGCAGCAAAATGTCCTCCTGCGTCAACATGGCTATTTGCTGATAGGTGATGATTTTTTTAGGAAATCGAAAATATTGTTTTCCTTGATTGTTAAGCAATGTCACACTGCATTCGTTGAATAATTCATTTGGAATCAAATCCGTGTTTGAAAAAGCCAGTTCAAAGGTTAAGCAACAATCATAGTCATAGCTATGATAAAGCCACTTCACTAGCGGATCTTCACTGTCCTTTTTTATGAACCGCTCTAAAAATAGGATATCTACCTCGGTCAAATGAATATGCTTATTGTATAAAAAGCTTCTAATTTCTTGATTAGTATGGGAAGGCGTACGACAAGAAAGAAATAGGGTATTTTGTTCTCGTTGATTGATAATTGAAATAATACGCACAACTAACTCGTCCATATTCTTACTCCCAATTCTTATTGCAGATATAGTTGCTGTTCCATTGAAGATTGCCTTGCGTCCACTCGCTTAATCAACGATCGGAGTGGACGACATCGCAATTCCAATTGGTGTGACAAATTGAGGATATTTTGGTTTATAAACCTTTTGATCCAAATAATTTGAGAATTCTTGTTCGAATTCAGATAGATAAGTTGCTCCGCCAACGACATAGATTGGTTCTGTTGGATGCTTACTTAATACATTGGCGGTAATGTTTGCCATTCGTTGAATCACTGGGCGGCATATAATAAAATTCTCTCGGTCACGGTCGGGATCTCGTTTGATCAGTTCCGCCTCCTCAATAGAAATTCTACTATTCCCGGCGATTACTAATGTCATATGGGTACCGCCGGTTGGTTCGTCTTCCACAATGATCGGCTGATTATTCTCAAATATACTGATCCCCGTCGTTCCTCCGCCAACGTCCACTACAGCACCCTTGTCTACACTTAAGACTAATGCCGCCGCTGTTGGTTCATCGACTAGTTGATCTGCCAGCATATTCGCACTCTCGATAACATTCGCCACCACTCGCTTGTTGTTTCCTACAGTTCCCGGCGGAATGGCACCTGACGCGGCCTTCAGAGGAAAACCAAGCGCTTCCTCTGCTTGTCCCCGTAAACGATTAACGATTTGAACTGATTTCTGATAATCAACAACCAGCCCATCCCTAATAACATCCGCATACTCAAAAGCACCAAAAATCGGTCGATTATTGCCATCTAAAACAACCAACACGATCGAGGAAGTACCTAAATCGACTCCAACTTTATAGCCATCTTCCGGATCAAAATCCTCCGCTTGCTTTGTGTTCACAAGTTCATGAAAAGATGTTAATAATTGATTGGCTTTCTCAATTGATTCCATACTTCCTCCTTTGGACTATTCTCTAATAATCCGTCCTCGTGTATTTAGCTGAATATCTGCACTATTGGCTTCATCTGTATCTACATGCATTTCTAAAACGAAATTTTTTCCAGGTCGCAATTCAACATCATTAAAAATACAGCGACGCGCTCCTTCAAAAATCTCTACTGAAACCACTTGGCCCTCTTTCAAATTTAAACGTTCCATATCTTGAAAATTCAAATGAATATGTCGTTTTGCTACAATCGCCGCTGGAATCGTCAACTCGGCAGCTTCACTGCGAATCGTGATTTCAACCGCATCATCTAAATGTCCAGATAAGCGAATCGGAGCTTGAACTCCAAGGTTTCGCGCATCTGTTTTTGAGATCTCAACTTGCGACTGTTTCCGCAGAGGCCCTAAAATTCGGGCTTTAGTGATCTCGCCCTTTGGCCCAACAAGCGTTACGGTTTGTTTCGAAGCAAATTCTCCAGGTTGTTTAAGTGGTTTCAACGATTCAATCACTTCATTTGGAAATAGAATATCAAAATGTTCTTCCGTTAAATGTATGTGTCGGTTAGAGATGCCGATTGGAAATGTTTCTGCTTGCATCTCCAATAACACTTCACGAACAATTTTTCTAATTTCCTCAATGTTGTAATTACTCATTGCCTACTTTAGGTACTAAAATATCATCCACATCGCGATGCGGTCTTGGGATTACGTGAACGGAAACCACTTCTCCCACTTTTTCAGCAGCTGCACAGCCTGCATCAACAGCAGCCTTGACTGCACCAACGTCGCCGCGAACCATGACAGTAACAAGTCCTGAACCAATTTTTTCAGTTCCAACTAGCGTTACATTTGCAGCCTTGACCATTGCATCAGCTGCCTCAACGGCACCTACTAATCCTTTTGTCTCGATCATTCCTAATGCATCATTCATGTCTATTCCTCCTATTTCATATCAATGAACTAATTTTCCTAACGTAAAAATTAATTCTTTTTTCAAGCCGTATACCATCTACCATCTGAGACTACTTCTTCTTGGAATCTGAAGATTTTTTCGATCCTCTAGATGGATTTTTTTTCTTTTTTTGTTCCGTCTTGATTGGTTTTTCTTTAATTGGCTCTTTCTTGATTGCTTCTTCTTTGATATTCTCCGCTTTAGTCGGTTCCTCGATCACTGATTTTTCATCCGTTTTCGATTCTGCTTCAACTTTTCCTGGTGACATTTCTACAGGTTCATTTACCATCGGTGGTGTTTCCTCGACACTTTCAACAGAGTTATCAGAAGCTTTCTGCTCTTTCGCAAAGAAAAACTTTTCTAGATTATTGGCTGGGCGAGGAATAACCAGTGCTGAAAGATACACATTATTTGCGACAGCCTTTGCTTTTCCAGCATCTACCGCTGCCTTCACTGCCCCGACATCACCAGCGACCTTCACAGTCATCCAGCCAAATCCTTTGGCTTTTTCTACACCTAGGAGTTCAACATTTGCTACTTTGACGATCGTATCTGATACTTCAATTGCACTAGCCAGACCTTTTACTTCGACTAAGCCAATTGCTTGATTCATATTTTCACCTCCATAGGATCAATTGATTTGAATGGCACACCCTTTACTAAACGTGCCGCATTCCCGCCAAAGTTTTTTAAAATTAATGGCGGACAAGTTACAACTCGTTGAATCGATTGATAAGGAGTTTCTGGTGCCAAATTTTTGTAATGAAGAGCTACTTCATCATTTACATAACCAATTCCAACGTTAAGCGAAGAAGTATTTGCTGCAACATGGGCAGCTTCTGTCGCTGTTGGAAAATCTTTTTGTTCTAGAGAAAAAGGGATCTTTTCCTCTTCTAAACCATAAAGAACGTATTGGATATCCTCTGCCGAAGCGGTTTTAGAAAAATAGATCAACACCTCTGGACGAACATTAAAATCAAGCTCCATCGAATCCCTCCCTCAAATAGGAAAGAATCAAACCGGTCGCCACAGCATTTCGCGGCCCTTCAATTTGTCGAATATTTCCACGTCCAGCCACTAACCCATAGTGAGAAAGGGCATTGGTTACGATCTGCGGTATCTCAAAATCTAAAGCCGAGCCCCCGACGATCACGACAAATGGAATGTCGCGAATGCTTCCAGTAGGACTCACCCGTCGTAACGCACGCAAGGCATTCGTTACGAAAACACGTTCCTTCGCGGTTTGTCGAACCAACCGAATCTTCTCGATCGAATCATCGCCTGGTATCGGTACATAGCCATCAGGTGTCACTACCACTACTTTTGCAAATAACGCTGGATCTAACGGCTGATCAAAAAATTGAACAGAGCCGTCTTCATGGCGGATGTAGAAAATATTTTCCACTTTGGCTAATGGGTATTTTTTTATATCCTCTGCCAAGTAGACATCTTCCAAGCCTAGTTCCGATTGAATCAGCATCGTTACCATATCGCCTGCACCAGCCAAGTGTGTCGCTACGATTACCTCGTCTTTTTTGATGATGGACGCGTCAGTTGATCCAGCACCCAAATCTAAGATTGCTAATGGTGCAGACGTTCCAGGTGTCGTCAGTGCGCCTAAAATCGCGGCCTCAGCTTCAGCACCGCCAATTTCAACCTTGATCCCTAGATCTTGTTGAATTTCATCCGCAATTTTTGACATTTGCAAATGATCTGATTTGACCATCGATGCGATCCCAACAGCTTGTTCCATAGAAAATTCTCCGGCAACCCCGCCTTTGACACTGATGGGTACAAACGTATCGACCGCCAATAAATCTTGAATAAAGATTTGATTGACTGGGCGATCTGTTAGTTCAGCCATCGTCAATCGAACTTTTTCTAACATGCCGCCAACATTCGTACCTGATTCGCCAGTCACATTGTCGATCACTTCGAAAGCCGATACAGTCTCCATAATTTTTTCAGCACCTGCTGAAATACCAACTGTACTGCGGCGATTTCCGCCAGTGACCTCGATTTTCCCAGCAGGAATCGTTCGAGCCTTGACATCACCTTTTGGCGTTTTTATCACGACTGCTGAACGATTTCCTATCAGTGCTCTGGCGACAGGAACAATGTTCTTAGTCGCTTCGGAATCAAGATCAAAGACAGTTGCAATCCCGTACGGATTTGATAATTGTGAGACTCCGCGACCTGTTTCAGCAACTTCGACTGCTGCCAACATATTGACAGGAACCTTATCGATATAAGAAACTTCATCAACGATCGGTATTTTTTTAGTTAAACGATTGTTCACTAAGACTCCGTCGTCTGACTGCATGATTGCCGCATTAATCAAATAGCCATTTGCCACAAAATGATTGATTTGACGAGCGACATCGTCAAAATCAAATGACTTCTCGATGATCAAAATATAGGGAACATCCTTCTTGCCGATTTTATCAAGCTCAGCAAAACGAAGCGTCGTTCCAACGCCAAGGCCTAACCCCCCTGGCGTTTTAGGATTGTGCCCAATCATTGTTGATTCAGTGATGATCGTTTCTGTGATCGTCTCCATCGCAACATCGCCAATAACAGGCGTCGCTTCATTAATCCGAATCAAATCGATTTCTCCGACCTTTAAACGATTTTTTGCACAAGCCTCGTTGATTGCTTTATAGATACCAAATAGATTTTTCTTCGTTCCCTTTATTCCGGTCGTATCCGCAATTGCTGATTCTAGGAATAGGACATGTTGATGGTCATCAATTTCAACCAAAGCAACTTCAGTTGAGGAATTTCCAATATCAATCCCAATTACACGTTTCATCGTTCATTGCTCCTCTTCCTGAATTTCCGAACAAAAAATTAATTATCACCTTTAAGTTTTTTACGTTTTTCATAGTAATCAGCGGCTTCACGGAAATAGTTCGCACTGATTGGCGCATTGTATTTCGTATCCAGCTCACTCGCGATATCTAATAATTCTTGCTTGCTTGAACGGTATGGCCGAAGTGCATTGTACATTTCTAATACGCGGGCATCTGGCACCGCAGTTAATTCGGATGCACGATCAAAGTTTGAAGCGATTGTTTTTCTGCCGGCACTCGTTGCGATTTCTCCCTGTGCTTTCAAAATGCGTGGAGTAATTTTTAAATCGTCAGGTGTCAATGATCCATTTAACACATTTTCTAACGTAATATCATCCAATGTCTTGCCAGTCTTTGTTTTGATCCAGTCTGGATGATTTTTTGCGATTGGATAGTCAGCAACCGTTGCCGCTCCAGCGTTTACTGGATTTTCTGGCGCTACGGTACTTGCTCCGCTATTCATATCTTTTAAGATTCCTCGAACCAAACTTTCTATAGATTGCTCATTCATTCTAGTCACCTCACTATAAAGTTACAGAAATTTCTTCTGCTGGTTTTCCGATTACTACGTGCTTCGTTTCTTTGATGTGGAGTAGGGCTGACAAAGCTTGATACTTTGGCCGAGCCATTTGATCATTCATCATCGGTACTGGATTTGGTGATTCACCCTTAGCATATTTCGCAGCATTCTTCCCAATCGCGCGATACGTTTCTAACGTAATCAGCGGAGCTTGCGGGAATAGCTCTAGATTTGACAACGGTTGCAAATCCTTTTGATGAATGATTGCTGTGCCTTTTGATTGGATCGACACACAAACACCTGAACCTGATAACCTATCTCCTTCGACACCAGCAAAGGCAACATCAGACGTACGATAAACTTTAACAACCCGCGCTTTTAATCCTTCTTCTTCAATACCGGCAACCACTTGTTTTAGAATTTCTTTATGAGGAACGCCGATAATATTGGTTGTTTGCGAATCCGCAAAAGCAGGAGCCACCGCTATAACTACTTCATCCTGAGAATTTCCCGGCTGCGCAACACCGACAGATTTAAACCAGTCAGATGAAGTCGCAGATTCTGTCTTCGCTTGTTCAAAGGCAACAGGCTGGTCTCCAGTATTCGATTCCATCTCAGTAAGGACTTCTTTAATAATGGAGCGCAAAAGATTTTCATTCAGTTCTGTCATTTTTAATCCTCCTATTTCATATTAAGGAATTAATTTTTCTAACGTAAAAATTAGTCTTATTTTCTCACCGTATATCATTCCACTAGCTTCCTAAAAATTGATAGTCGTTCTCTTTGATACCATTATTGGTCTTTTTATCAAACTGCGAAAAGTGGAACTGACATCCTATTTCATATTAAGGAATTAATTTTTTCGTTGTTTATCATTCCGCGTTAGTTTCAAAATCGTATGATGCTTTGATTTACCATCCATATCCTTCCACTTGTCACACAGTGAAAAGCGGCTTTGATAGTCTTAAATATCTTTCGGATTGATGGCTTTAGGAATAGCTTTTACTTTTTCCCACTCTGCGCCGTCTAGACGGTAACCAGTTCCTGGTCCAGCGTAATCATTCTTATCATTGACTGCTGAAATTACGTTCCAATCCGCATCAAAGATTGAAGAGGTTTGCAAGAAGTCTCCAGCTACACGTTGTTTTAAGAGATTAAGCAAGCTGGTTGCTACATCTTCGAAACCACTTTCGGATAAGCCTTTTACTAGATCCAATCCAGTCATTCCTTGAGTTAGCAGCTCTTGAGCAGCTTTGATGTCTTGAACCATGTCACGTTCAGGCATGTCTTGCGAACCGCGCGCATAAGTTGCCGCTTCAATTTCTTCATCAGTGATCGTAGGCAAGCCCAATTTTTCGAACAATCCTTGCAAGGCTCTCGCTGCTTTATTTCTAACAGCAACAACATCTTCCTCACTAACTGGACGTAACCCACCATCAACTCTCAAGTCACGTTGAATAATATTGTAGTCATCAAAATCATCTGCATCGAAGTTAGAACCAGCAAACATATTGTCATAGTTTGGTGTTGCTGAGTAACCTGATGAAATGAAATCTGTACCCGGTAAGAATTGCATCAACAAGCGAGCAGTTCTACGAATATCTGAATGAGAGAAGGTTTGGTCATTTCCTGAAGCGACTTCAAGGTCAAGCAGCATTGCAATCAAATTTTCTGCTAAAATAGCCCGAATTCCTGAAGGAACTGCCCCCGGAACACCGATACAGCTGATTGAACCATTCTGTAACCCTTGAACCCCCGCTGCTTTTGTTAAATAGATACAACGTGTTTCAAGATAAAGCATTGATTTTCCTTCTGCATAACCCATCTGTACTTCTGATCCAGTTCCCGAAGTAAAGCGCATTTTCAATCCGCGAGAGGCATAACAAGAAGCTAAGAATCCTTTAGACCAAGGTGTATCATCCCCATCAGTAAACACTTGCTCAGTCCCATAGACAGAAATTGTTTCAGCATAAGCTGTAAATCCGCGCATTCCTAAATCAAGCTCTGTTGCTTCTTCTAATGAACATTGAGTCAATACGCCTGGACGCCCTGTTTGCGAACCAACCATGATTGCAACCGCGTTGAATGGTGCATAACGTGCTACGGCAACCGTCGTTTCTTGTTCATCAAATCCCCGCAAAGCACCTTCAGCCGCATCTGCTGCGATCTGAACAGGATTATCACGAACGTTTGTTACGTGAGATTGGGTTGTAGGACGACGACGAGCCCGCATTTTTTGAACGGCCATCATCATTTCAACAACGTTCATATACCCAACGACTTCATTCAATTTCCCTGGTGTAGCAGCCGTTGTTAATTGAACGATTTCTTCTCGCGAAATATTTGGATCAACAATTTTATTGGCTAATTCCTTCGATGGAATAGCCATTACTTCTTCTGTACGAGTCAAATCAATTCCGTATTGAGCGATATAAGAATCGATCAAGTCAAAATCGGCTTTGTCTTTTCCATCAAGTTCAACCACTTCACCGTTGGCGATCTTGATGCTTGGTTTAGGGTCATTGGGACTTTGCATCGCAATTAGTCCTTCTTCTACCCATTCATCTACGAAACCATCTTGATTGACCGGTCTTTTTTCTAATTCTTCAAATCGTTTTGATTTCATCTATTTTTCACTCCCACTCTTAAATGTATGATGGTTGATCATTTTTAGGCGTGCTTCCCATTGTACCCAATAATTGGCAACCAATATCGCGCGCTGAAATGATCGCTTGACGAACAGCTCCAGAATCGCCAGTAATTGTCATCGTTACCTCGTTTGAGAAACTTTGACCATTTTGCGGTGTTGCGTAAGAAACTACATCTACATTTGCTGATTTTAGCGCTGTATCAGCCATTACAACCCCAATCGCAGCAGGAGCGCCCACTAGAATACCGAAGGCTTTTCCGACTGGAGCACCAAATACTTTATTGCAGGCATAACTAGCACGTGCTGTATATTGGCACTCGATATGCCCAGCTTCATTTCCATATACATCGCCAAACGTACGAGTATCAACTTCCTTCAAGGTAACCTCTACCGCACGTTTCACATCAGATACGTCATCGCCGCCAAAAATCACGATCGATCCATGACCAGCTCCGCCTTTCGTATCACGAGGCATTTCGATTAAGATAACTTCAGTGTTTGTCGCTTTAACCGCTTCATCAGCAGCCATAATATGAGGTCCGGCACCAGTACGGGCACCAACAATTCCGATTGAACGGTATTTTTTCTCTAATTTCATCGTTTCTAATAAAGATGAATCTACGTTTGCGATTACTAAGCCAATCGTATCTCCAAACTCTGTAGCTCCTACAAATTCAGTCAATGCACATTGCTTTTCAATCATTTTTTGATCTCCTCCATTAGTTATTTTCGGCTCGGCTTTCGTTTCCATTTTTGCGAGCACGCGCTTCATGATTTCTTCAATCTTTTGATCTGTGTTTGCCATCAGCTATCCCACCCTTTCTACTCTGACTTAGGGAGCAAGCCTTCAACTTCAGTATGTGGCCGTGGAATAACATAATTAGAAACAACTTCTCCTACCGCGTTGGCCGCAGAAACCCCTGCATCAACTGCTGCTTTGACTGCACCTACATCTCCTCGTACCATTACAGTGACTAATCCAGAACCAATTTTTTCCGTTCCAACTAAGGAAACATTTGCAGCTTTTACCATTGCGTCAGCTGCTTCAATAGCACCAATCAATCCCCTAGTTTCAATCATTCCTAACGCTTCCTGTTGCATAAAACATTCCTCCTAATTATTTTGATAGCACTTACATTTCTAATGATAAACAAAAAAGATAGAACAAATTTGTCCTATCTTTTGGTTCATTTATTTACATTATGAATATTTTGTTGTCACATTATGTCAAGATAACGCCAAATAAGCTTCAATCAAGTGTCGATTAAGCTCAATAAATAGTAATATTTTGTCTTCTGCTGGTCAAAATAATGTTATTGGTCTAAACAAGATTTAAAAAAAATTTTGGTTCTGGTAAAATGATAAGTGATTAGGAGGCGCTTACATGGAGAATACCAGTACAATGAACTTGGAAAGTTCCTTACAACTTTCCAAAACAATTCAAGATTTTGCTCTTGCTGCTGATTTTGGCTCAGTTCTTGTTGATATACATGGAAAGGAAACTTCCGACCTGTATAACTTTTCCCCGTTTTGTCAGCTCATGCGTTCCACCCCAGAATTTAAGTCTCTTTGCCAAAAATGTGATGCCTTTGGAGGTTTAGAAGCCTCAAAAAATGGGAACCCTTGCATTTATCGTTGTCACGCCGGACTCACAGATATTTCATTACCTATTATTCGCAATAATCAATTAATTGGATTTGCATTATTTGGCCAAGTGGAAATGAATAACGAATCTGAAAATTCATTTACCCGAATCCACCCGATTGTCACCCATTGGGAATCTTCGCCTGAATTGAGGCAAGCTCGAAAAAAGATTAAGACCGTTAGTAATACTCAAATAGAATCTGCCGCAGCTCTACTCAAGACGATTGGCGACTATCATTTTAATGACGACGACCCACGTGATCAAATTAAATTTAACTTTCATCCGAATAAAAAAGAAAACAAAGATTCAATAAACTCAAAAAATGATGAAATCCGTAAAGCTATTTCCTATATAGATACCAATTTAACGACGAATTTGACCTTGGAAGATGTGGCTAATCATGTTTATTTAAGCCAATTCTATTTCAGCCGTTTGTTCAAAAAGGAAATCGGTGTTAGCTTTATCACCTATTTGAATCAGCAAAGAATCGAACAAGCAAAAGTTCTTTTGTCTCAATCGAATTTAAGCATCAAATCCATTTCACAAAATATTGGGTATTCCCAAACAAGCTATTTCTGCAAAATATTCAAAGAGCTTGTTGGTATGACCCCAGTCAATTACCGGAAAATCAAATAATTTATATAAAACAGCCGTCATTCGGCTGTTTTTTTTCGAGTTCTGCTTTTCGCAGTATAAAACGACTAATCTGAAGAAAACAGTACTAAGTAAATTATTAACAGTAAAGTTTAGCAGAATCGTACACGTACTTTGGAAAAAGTGTTTCTTTAGGAGCTATCTCAATTTAATGGAAATTGATTTTTCAAAAAGCGTGAAAAATGAGCTTATCTTCGTTCGCATACGATTCCACTAGCATCATTATCCGCAATTCATTCTAAATCAATGATTTCTTTTTTCGCTATACAAACTACAAAAAGTGGAACTCGCAAAAAAAGGTGAGGTGTCTGGAAGACACCTCACCAAATAAACGTCGCTTTGACTATTTCTATGGTGAAATAATTCTCCCAATACAATTATCTCAGCAAAAGGGCAGGTATCCTGACTTCGCTTCATCCTCCATCTCGCCTTCCCGAAAGTGGCTTATTGAGATTTTGTCAGCTTATACAGTAGAAAGGGTCTGTCAAGGATTCACACCTTGTTCCCTACTCCAAATGCTCTTATTCAATTATTTATGCATCCATAATAACTCAGAATGTAATCGTTGTCAAAATTCATCCGTTACTAAAAAATCTTTTAATCCTGAAATTCCTTCCTGATTCACAGTAGACAACGAAAAAACTTCTCTAGCTCCTGCTAAACGCAATCTTTTTTGTGCCAAGTCATAGTCCGCCTGACTATGCTCCAAATCAGTTTTTGTGATGATTCCAATCATCGGTTTCGTAAAGCGTGAAGAAAAACAGGGCGGAAAATAATTTTGCTTACTCGTAATACTTTGAACGATGGCGATGCAATCCGCACCGACAGCCGAACTGACTAACGTATTATAGTAGAAACGATTCTCCATGAATTCTCCAGGTGTATCAATCACATTCTCTGTAAAATAAACCTGCTGCGTTTTATGATACCTAATTTCCCAATCATTCAGAAGCTGCATCAACGTCGTTTTCCCTGATCCAGTTTCACCAATAAAAATGATTCGTTTCATACACTAAGTCCTAGTGATTTCAGCAACATCGAAATCCAAAATAGCTGCAAGAGAATTGGTTACCTGTTTTAATGCAAACTCTACTGACGATACTTCACCGATAATCACCACTGCTCCACTAAAACGATCCATAAAACCAATCGACACATTTCCCGATTTTTTGGCAATATCCGCACCAATAATCGACGCTTCACTCGGGGTAATCGTCAAAATTCCTATCGCATCACCAGTATGTTCAAGACCAAGTTTTTCGAAGACTTCTTGATTGGCATGGGGAATCAAATGAGCAAGTGTGACCTGTTTCCCCGGAACGTATTCTTGAATGGAACGTTCGATCTCTCTTTTTTCACTCATAACAGTCACTCTCGCTTTCATAAAAAGTTTAGCACAAAAAAATAGCATAGTTTTGTTCTTATACAACAAAATTATGCTTTAAGATTTTTTTAGATAAAAAGGCCTCCGCTATTTTTTTTGCGAAGGCCTTCAATACTTTATTTACTTAAACGCTCAACATCGCGAGCAATCATTACTTCCTCATCCGTAGGAATCACGTAAACTTTCACACGAGAATTTTCAGTTGAAAGCTCTGCTTCTTTTCCGTGGATGCTCTTATTGATTTCTTCATCGATTTCAATCCCAAACCAAGTCAGGTTTTCTAAAACCATCCGGCGAACTGGATCTGCATTTTCACCCACACCCGCAGTGAAGACAATCGCATCTACACCATTCATCACTGAAATGTATTGAGCAATATATTTACGAATACGGTCACAATAAATATCCAAAGCTAAAATAGCTTCTTCATTACCTTCGTCAGCGCCATTTTCGATGTCACGCATGTCGCTTGAAATGCCAGTTAGGCCCAAGACACCTGATTTTTTATTTAACACATCAATCATTTCATTGATATCTTTGATTCCTGCTTTTTCCATTAGGTATGGAAGCAATGACGCATCGATATCGCCAGCACGTGTTCCCATAGTCAAACCAGCTAATGGTGTGAAGCCCATGGATGTATCAACTGATTTTCCACCTTCAACAGCAGTAACTGATCCGCCATTTCCGATGTGAGCAGTAATGATTTTTGTTTCTTCGATTGGCTTGCCAAGTAATTCAGCCGCACGTTCCGAAACATAACGATGACTAGTTCCATGGAAGCCGTACTTACGAGCTGCATATTTTTCGTAGTATTCTTTAGGGATACTATATAAATAGTTTACAGCTGGCATCGTTGCATGGAAAGAAGTATCAAAAACAGCCGCACTCGTAACATTTGGTAAAATATGGCGGAAAGCTTTGATTCCCATCGCATTCGCTGGATTGTGCAATGGTGCAAATTCACTTAGCTCTTCAATTTTTGCTAAGACATCATCGTCGATCAAAACAGAATCTTTAAAGTATTCGCCGCCAGCTACTACACGATGGCCAACACCAGTGATTTCATCAAATGACGCAATGATTTTTAGTTCAATCAATTGATCTAGTAACATTTGAACCGCTACTTCATGATCTTTGATATCTAAAATCTGTTCAAATTTTTGTCCATCGCCATATTTGATAGTGAAGATAGAATCATTAATCCCGATTCGTTCAACGATTCCTTTTGCGATTACTGATTCTTCAGGCATTTGATAAAGTTGCCATTTTAAACTTGAACTACCTGCATTGATTGCAATTGTTTTTGACATTTTAACTCTCCTTTATAATTGAAATGCTTTTCGCTCATTTGAGCAGTTTATAAATTAGAAGACTTCCAGTCCTCGAATTTTTTGAAGAACTCTGTTACTTGAGTCGGGTCCTTTAATGACGGTAAATGAACGAGTAAAACTTTTTCGGCTTGTTCAGCCGTCTCGCCTTTTTTCTGCAGCAATAAAATACTTTTACGAGAATGTTCTGATTTGAATAGTTCATCGGGCAATTGAATGATTCCTTGCAGCAGTACTTCATTCTTCAGCCATTTTTGCAGCAACGGTCCCTGTTCCATTTCAAGAAAATTACTTGGTACTAAGAATAAACCAAAGCCGTCTGGTTTCACATAATTCATTGCTTGTTCCATCAATAAATGGTGAGCATAGCTGTGTTCTTTTTCAGAATGGGTCGCAAACTTCTCAGCTTGCTGATCATTTGGATAAAAACCGACAGGCAGATCGCCGATTACATAATCGGCAGGATCTACTAATAAGTCCTGCAGACTATCTTGGTGGAACAGTTTTATTTTTTCATCCATTAACAGACTATTCGAGGCAGCAATTGCCAGCAATGTCTCGTCATTGTCCACGCCGATTCCTTTAACCGAATACTTTGCAGCTTGTAAATTTATTACTGTCGTCAGCAATAAATTCCCCATGCCGACAGTAATATCCAAAATTTCTAGCGGTTGATCTTTCCTCAGCGTTAATTGTTCGATCAAAAAGACAAATAAAAAGCCAATACTATCAGGCGTCAATTGATGATTGGGCTGTAAACTTTCGGTTTTTGATCCTTTAAGTAAAACTAGCTGTGTTAGTTTGCGCCAGTCCTCTTTCTCTAACTCTAACCCTAATAATTCTTGATAAAGCGCCTCTACTCTTGCTACAGTGGCTTCATCCGGTTGTTGATCAAGCACACGTACTTTTGCATTGTCAACTAAGTTCTCCGTATTTTCGATGTAAGCGTCAAAAAAAGAAGTTCCTAGTGAACGCTGCAATACGATGATCGCTTCTTCCATTAAAGAAAAAGCCGTTTCAATTTTTTCTGGATTCATCTTGCACCTCACTAACTAATGTAACACTCACGATACCTGTTCTATTTTAGCGAACATGTTCCAATTAATCAATCGCTTTCTTTCTTTTATTATTGAATTTCTAATTCAACGTAAAAGTATCTTTTACAATAAAACAGCCTATATTTGCTTGATCCTACGAGCTATATCAATCGGAGGCATTTGATGTGCTACTTTTTTCATAAAAATGATATGTTTTCTTTTTAATTTTCACAATGATCTTCACTCGATCCTGCTCTGTTTCATAAGTTATCTCACCCTCATTAAATCCCCACGTCCCTTTTTTATCGTTCAAACTGGGATAATCGGCTAAAAAAAGTTCTTTGGCAATTTTAGCCTGATACAATTGCTCCGTACGCGTTACTAAATCAGCGGTTTGATGACAACTTATCGTTAACTTCAATAATAAAAAGCTAAACAAAAAAATAGCCATAAGTACGGAAAGCAGCACTCCGCCTCGGCTATTTAAAGATCCATGTTCCTCTTTTCTGTTTTCCGTCAGTGAACGTAACAATAAAATCCACCCCATGATTTTTCTCTTGGCAAACAAATCGATCCACTCCTGTCAATAATGGTTGGTTTCCGCCAGATTGTCTTTTGATGATTTTCCTATTTACTTTTAGTATGACCAAAGGAACCATTTTACCTTTATCCTCTATTTTAGTAGAAATTTCATTTTGCGCTGTAGTTATATATTCTACATCGTCTAATTCATTATCTAACTGTAGCAAAAATATTTCCCACTCCAGCTGATGATATCCACTCAACACCTGCTCCATTTTATGTGCATGTTGAATTAATCCTGACAGCAGCAAAAGGATTCCACTAAGCATTAAGAGAGCAACTAAACTTTCTAGCAAAGTAAACCCTTTACTTTTTAACAATCAGAATTCCTCCTTGTTGATTTGAAGCAACACCTTGTTCTAAAGAAATTTCAATCTGCGGTTTTTCTGATTGAACGGAATGCAAGCGGCAGCGACGAGTTTCATTATAGAGGTCGCGATAATTTGTAAGATTACTTAAATGTTGCTGGCTCTCCTGCTGCATCTTGACTGTTACCTCTATATAATTCGAGACAATAATCACCAAAATTGCGAGGCAAATTAAACTCTCTAATAAGATATATCCCTTATTTTCTTTCAAAACGACCACTTCCCATTTGAAATTGATAGGTGACTCGATTATCATCACTAAAAATAATTTTGGGAATATTTCCATTTCCCGGCTGATCCGTAGAAATATTCCCTTTTCCTGCGCTGAAAGAAATACTGCCTTTGCTTTCCAAACGAATGGATTGCGGAACGCTGAGCTGCTTCCAAGGCAACTCAGTATGAATCGTAGAAAAAACAATAATCTGTTTATTTTCATGCAGTTCAATACGAGTGCCGCAATAATCAGCAATAGCCACTTGTTGCAAATGTAAAATCGACTTTTCAAATTGATAATAGAAAAAATTTTTTTCTAATTGCTGCTGCCACCTTTTTAATGCAATCGTAGGCAGTAAGACAAAACTACAAACCAACACTAATACGATTAATGTCTCAATCAGAGTAAAACCTGCATTATTCTTTACCTTTGTTTCGTTCATAGGCTTCATATTGTTTCTCCTTGACATAGCCTTGATCAATCAACTCTTGTTTACTCGGCGTTCTGCCTTGGTCCAATTCAAATACTTCGATTTGCGTCTCAACAACTTTTGCAATAGCCACATCGCTCTTTTTACTGGCACTGTCTTTTTGATTAATCAACTTAGGAACGAACAGCAGCAACAACAAACTGATAACGAATAAAACAACTAACATTTCTAACAATGTAAAACCAGATACTTTCTTTTTCACAAGATTCCCTCCATATTTGTTAAAGGCAGAAGCATCGTTAAATACAAACTGACAATCAAAAGCGCCACGATCAAGAAAACGAGAGGTTGCAGCCACGAACATAAAAACTCCAATTGATTAAAAAATCGACGCCAAACTAATTGGCTATAGGTTAATAATTCTTTAGCTAAATTTCCGCGGGCTTCTCCTTGAAAAACAATTCGACTAAATTCTTTCGATAGAAAAGGATATCTCTTCAATTCTTCTGCTAAGGTATTGCCTTGTGCCAAACGAACTTTTAGATCCGCAGCCAACTCCTGCATTAAAGATTTTCCATCAATCACTAATAAGCATTCTATAATTTGATGCAATTCCAGGCCCTGATGAAAAAGTTTTCCCCACTCTAGAGCAAAATAAGCAGAATAATAATTACTAAATAATGTCCCAACCAACGGGATCTTCGCTAAGTAGCGAAAGCGAACCAAATAGGTGTGATGCTTGCCAAAATTTCGCCAGCATAAAAGGACTATTAGTAAAAAAAGGATCGCTCCTAACCCAATAATCGGTACCGATTTGATCAATTGGACGGATAAGTCCTCGTCGCGAATCATTCCACTGGCTAATAATTGCGGTAATAGAAAAAAACGCATACCTAATAAAATAACGATCAAAAAAACTAACAAGAGAAGTGGATAAGAAACTGCTTTAAGGAAATTTTCTCTTTGTCGCTGAACTAATCTCATTTGTTCTGCAATCCCCAATAATGTTTGGGCCAGATCTCCATGCGATTCAGCCAATTCGATTTGCAAGATTTGATCATTCGAGTAATTCAATTGTGCAAAACTTGCGGCCAAACTTTGTCCCTGATGAAGCTCACGTTGGACATTGTCTATAATAATTGGCACAAAGAGATTCGCATTGATAAAGAAATCAAAAGCCTGCTGCAGGCTAAATCCATTCTCCAACAGATCCCCCAATAAATGAACAAAATCAATTCGCTGTCTTCTGGTTAATTTTGTTTTGCTCCACACGCTCAAGTCCTTCTTTCCAAGTAAACAGCAAATCATCTTGATAAAACCGATAACTCGTTAACAACCCGATCGTCTCATCTATCGGCATAAGCTCTTGATAAATGATTCCCTGCAAACATTCTTTAAGTAATGACGCCTCGCCGCCCAATTCAAAAACTCTTGCATGGGCAGATTCTAAGCTGGCAGCATGCAATGTCGCGTAAACACAATGACCCGTCAATGCCGCTCTGATTGCGCCCTGAATAGTTTTTTTGTCACGAACCTCCCCAATGATCAAAACATCGGGATGATGTCGTAGAGATAATTTGATTAATTCATCATAACTCTGATAGATTTTTTCATTTACTTGCAATTGTAAAAATCCAGGTTCCTCAATTTCCACCGGGTCCTCCACCGTCAGTACTTGACCATCTGCTTCACGCGCCAACTTATACATCAAAGTCGTTTTACCTGAGCCTACAGGACCGCAAAATAAGTAAAGTCCTCGCCTTTTGCTTTGCTTCTGAAGTATGCCCAACTGTTCTGGCAAATGATAAACCTCCGGACTCCGCCCAAATTGATGTAAAAAGCGAATAACTAGACTTTCTCTCTGTAAATAATCACCTACAGTGGACAGTCTCAACCTTTGTTCTCCATGAGGTAAGGAGTAGGAGATCGCACCCAATTGCGCTTTTCGTTTTTCGCTAACGTCCATTTGACCCAGATACTTAAAACGATTGATCAGCTGCAAGGCTGTAACCACACACAATTCATTTTTTTTATAGGATAGATTTGAGTTTTCGCGCTCGTAGAAAGGGCCTCGTCGAAAAAAGTAGCGGTACTTTTCTCCCTGAGGTAATAAATATAAATCTTGCATCTGATGTTCGAAGCCGTATTGAATCAATTCGCCTGAAAGCTTTTCGATCTCCATTCCTTTCACCTCAAGAATAATATACGTAAAAAAATTTATCGGCTTTAAAAAAAAGAAGATGAACCAAAAAAAGGTCCATCCTCGCTTAGTGCATATATTTATTTTGTCTTATCTTGGAAACGTGCTTCTACTCGATAGATACGTTGACCTTTATTCGAAAATTTTTCTTCGTATTCAGTCATGATATTTCCTTCGTAAGTGCTCTCATGTAAATCTAACCACACTTGTTCGAGTGTCATACCATATTTTGAAAAACTACTCAAAGAATACTCGAACAACCCTTGGTTATCAGTTTTAAAATGAATCTCACCAGCAGGTCGCAAAATTTCTTCATCTACTGCTAAAAAACTTGGCGATGTTAAGCGGCGTTTCTCATGTTTCTTTTTCGGCCATGGATCAGAAAAGTTCAAATAAATTTGATCGATTTCACTGTCAGCAAAATAATTTGTCAATTCTGAACCATCTACATGCAATAACTGTAGATTCGGCAATGCTGCTTCAACAAGCTTATCCAACGCAAGCGAGATCACGCTAACTTGCATCTCTACACCAATATAATTGATCTCTAGATGAGCGGCGGCCATTCCTATAATGAACTGACCTTTTCCCATGCCAATTTCAATATGAATTGGGTGATCGTTTCCGAAGCGCTCAGACCAACGGCCTTTCCATGCTTCAGGATCTTGTACTACATATTCGGGTCGAGCCGCCAGCATTTCTGCTGCGCCTGGACGATTTCTTACTCGCATTTTTTTCCTCCAAAAAAAATCTATATCTCTTATTATTTTGATTTCATTAAGCATAACTAGCAAAAAAGAAAACTGAACGAAACGTTCAGTACCTGAGTATATCATGAATAGTGTTTGGATAACAAATCCTTTAATACAAGCGTTTCTACTAGCATTCAATACTTATCGAAAGTGTTGAATGCTCATATTTTGGTATTCAAATGGTATTCAATTTCTTCTCC
>Ga0153985_1000062_pt1 | contig 33121 bp, 25 predicted proteins | sample TSGA069MetaG_FD_104715 | JGI IMG/M metagenome (GOLD analysis project Ga0153985, IMG submission 104715) | Attine ant fungus gardens microbial communities from Georgia, USA - TSGA069 MetaG | ecosystem: Host-associated > Fungi > Mycelium > Unclassified | place: USA: Georgia, Alexander Wildlife...
TTCAAGGGCCGTGCCATTACCCACAAAGATATTGGTCAAAAAGTTCTTGATCGCTTAGCTGAAGAAACTGCCGATATCGCGACAGTGGAACAAAAAGCGAAGATGGACGGACGTAGCATGTTCTTAGTGCTTGCACCGAAAGAGAAGAAAGACTAGTAATAATTTTGAGAATGCTTCTTTGACTCTAGTTAAAGAGTATGCGAAATGAAAAGTAGGAGGAAATTTAGTCATGCCAAAACAAAAAACACATCGCGGTTTAGCAAAACGCGTAAAACGCACTGGTAAAGGCGGTTTGAAACGTTTCCGCGCGTTCACAAGTCACCGTTTCCACGGAAAAACTAAAAAACAACGTCGTCAATTACGTAAAGCATCTATGGTATCAAAAGGCGATTACAAGCGTATCCGCCAACAATTGGCACGCATGAAATAATTGCGCTACCCGCTTTACAACTTAAAAAATTCAATGATTTATTTATTAGGAGGAATTAAACATGGCACGTGTTAAAGGTGGAACTGTAACTCGTAAACGTCGTAAAAAGACATTAAAACTAGCTAAAGGTTACTACGGTTCTAAACACACTCTATTTAAAACAGCTAAAGAACAAGTAATGAATTCATACAACTACGCATATCGCGATCGTCGTCAAAAGAAACGCGACTTCCGTAAATTGTGGATTGCACGTATCAACGCTGCAGCTCGTATGAACAGCTTGAGCTACTCAAAATTAATGCACGGTCTTAAAGTTGCCGGTATCGAAATCAACCGCAAAATGTTAGCTGACTTAGCAGTTAACGATGCAGCTGCTTTCACTGCACTAGCTGACCAAGCTAAAGATTCATTAGCTAAATAAGCTTATAAACGTTGATAAATCAACGTTAACCCCCGCTCATTCGAGTGGGGGTTTTGTTTGATCTGAATACGTCTCTTTTTCGACTTTTTGTTACGGTCGGGATGCTTTTTCTTCTGACAGGACCTTTGGTTTTTGAAGGCTATGCAGATGGAATGATTTTCTTTTTTTTACTGTTTTCATTCAAAGTTCGATTAACTAGATGGATGATAAATTATAGCGTAAAATCAAGTTTACGAAGAGGATGCATCTAGATAAAGCTTAAGGAGAGAGGAAATGAAAAATAAACTGCAGCGTTTACTGGTTATCAGTTTGATCTTTATTTGTGTTTGCTTTGCGGCGTATCAGTTTTTTGACAGCTTGATTGTCTTGACGGTTTTTGTAGAAGTGATATCTTTCGTGTTGTGTAATTACTTGGTTTTTATTGATAAACGTCCTTCTACGTCAAAATTTGCGTGGGTATTTGCTATTATGCTCTTTCCTTATATTGGCATTCTCCTGTTTTTCTTAGTGGGTAGTAATCCTACGTTCAGACGTTTTTCTTCTATACAAAAAAGAAATGAACACTTGCTGCAGCAATCTATAGCCCAATTATTAAGCGAGCATTCAGAGATACACAGTGAACCTTATTCTATTTCGAAAGAGCTGACCTATCTTTCGGGAAACGAACCGTTGAAGGGAAATCAAGTAATACATCTGGCGGATGGGGAACAAGCGTATCAGGAATTATTAAAGGATCTTAAAAAGGCCAAGCATCATATTCATCTAATGTATTTCATTTATAAGGCGGATGAAACCGGTCTTGAGTTGGCTGATATATTAATAGCGAAAGCCAAGCAGGGGGTAAAGGTTCGATTTATTTATGATAGTGTGGGATCGATAAAACTGCCTTTTGAGTTTATCTCTAAATTGAAGGAAGCTGGAGTTTTGGTTCGTGCCTATGACTTAGTTAATTCTCCCTCTTTGAGTACCAGGATAAATTGGCGCAACCATCGGAAAATGGTTATTATCGATGGTCACATCGCTCATATGGGCGGCATGAACTTAGGAAATGAGTATCGGAGCATGACCGATAAATTTAACTATTGGCGCGACACAAACCTAAGAATTTTAGGGCCTAGTACGATTTATTTGCAGTATATATTTTTATTGGATTGGCTCTTCTTGAATGAGGATGAGCACGCCTTGCAGCCATTTTTTGCTGAGGAGCAAAGTTATTTTCCATTGGAAAAGGATTATTCTGAAGAGCGCAGTGACATCTGTCAAATAATTTTTGGAGGACCTTATGATTCAGAACGCATTCTAAGGGACTCCATCATGGAGCTGTTTGGGAAAGCGGAAAAATCTATCCAGATAGCGAGTCCGTATTTTGTACCGGATGAGGAGTCATTATCTGTTATCCGGCGTGCGGCAAGATGCGGCTTAAAGGTGCAATTGATCATCCCGGGAAAAGGGGACCGTGCCATCTCTTACTATGGGAATAACTCTTTTGTAGATCGGTTGTTGTCTGCTGGAGTGGAGGTTTACGCCTATGATTCAGAGTCCTTTTTACATTGCAAATACTTGATTGTTGATGGCGTTGTTGCATCGGTGGGTTCGACAAACTTTGATATTAGAAGCTTCCATTTGAATCATGAACTATCGGCATTTTTATATGGACCAAGTGCATTGGTTAGTGAGATCCAAGCACAGTTTGAAGAAGATATTCGCAGATCGAAACGTTTGAGCCGCGAAACACAAAAAAAAAGGACAATGACAACTGTTGTAAAAGAAAGATTAAGTGAATTTTTTACCCCGCTGCTTTAATCTATGTGAAAGCAACGGGGTATTTTCTATTTTTAGATGTTAAAAAGCAAGTCTTGCAGTTCCTGCCATTCCGTATCTAAAGGGATGTCAGATAGACGATAAAGATCAGATGAAGTCAGTGTGAGCTGTGGTTCAAAATTGTACACGCACAAATCAATTTGCAATGTACTAAGCAGTTCGTTCGTTAATGGACGATTGAATAAGAAATGGTATTCAACGTCGTTTGGGATTACCTTTTTTGCTAGAGCCTTATAATAACTTACGGAGGAAGAATCCCCCGTTAAGGCAAAGAGCACCTTTTTCTTGTTATATTTTTTTACTTCATACAATAAGGTCAAGCGAGCGGCTACATCTTCCACCTGTGAAAAGTATTCATGATTTTCTAAAATACGACACCAAATGGAAAACGTATCAGGGTAATTATTTTTAGCTTTGCGGATCAGAACGCGGGAATATTTTTGAAACAGGTCCGTGCATTCAGTTAATATTGATAGATTTGTAAGATAGGATTGAATGGCTGATTTCGCCTTATGATTTAGTACTAGATTTTGTTTTGAGTCGATAAAAAATTTCGTGATGAGCACGTCTTGTTCTGTAAATTCTTGAATAAAGTCATTGGTTAAGTATGAACTGTTCGATTCATAAATAATGGTGTCGATTTGTGCGAAATAGGAGAATAAGACTTCTTGATTTCGTTTGTCCTCATTAAGTACCTTTGGATGAAGGTACGAGGAGAAGGCTGTCTTAAAACGGCGATAGCTGTCTTTATGTTCATATTTTTCAAGTATCGGGGTATCAAATTCAATAAAATGCTGGTTTTCTATTCGTTTTTCTATGATGAACATCCAAATCGTTGCTCTGTAATAATCGAAATTCAGATTGAGATCGTATTCCTTTTTCATGACTTCTAAGACTTCGGTTATCTCGTGATATTGATCATTATGGATGATCGGTGCGCTGCTCTCATGAATGGAGCGGAAATATTGGAAGAAAAAGTAACGAATATCCGCTTCGTCGCCAACTAGAGAAAAATTAGCAACATCAAGATCAAGCTTGAAATCTTTAAGGACTTTACGAAAGGTCTTGATATAATTTTTCATTGTAGATTCGGATATATAGAGATCCAAAGCATACGTAATCAAGTCCTTTTTCTCTTCATAAAAAATAGATTCGATAATATGAAATATTGGATTGTCTGAAATCAGGCTATCGATATAAGTGATAATCTCGCGGCTGGTTCCGTATTTTTCCAGGGACAAGGTGTGATTGAATTCTTCTAATAATAAAGCATTCGGTAAGTTATCGATCAAATAGGCAATATCCTGCTGAATAGTTTTGTAAGAAACATCACAGAGGTCGCTAAAGGTTTTTAGCGATACCGGACGATTGGCTTCAAGTAAAATTTGTAGGATTTTGATTTTTCTTTTTATCGATTTATCGACCAGCAGGTCATAGGAGTAAGTATTCATTTTTGAGGTCCCCTTATCTTAAAGTATCAATGCGCTTACATTATAATACGAACAGTCTTAATAAATAAAACATTTGCCTTAAATATTAATAAAATCTCTTCGTTAGAGGAAATATAAGCATTCGAGGCTTTTTTTTATATTATTTTAGCTAAGATATTTCCATAATTTGGAATTATTTTATTTGTTAGAAGGCTGTCTATTTACTAAACTGGTCATACAATCTATTGTTGGAATTCGTTATGGGATATTTCGAAAATAGATAAGTAAGAAATTCAGAAGGAGAATCGTTATGAGTAAAATTGTGGTCATCGGTAATGGGGATGTTGGTTCAAGCTATACGTTTGCTTTAATGGCGCAAGGCGTTGGACACAATGTCGGAATTATAGATTTGGATGCTAAAAAGGTCGCAGGCGATGTGAGAGATCTTACGAACGGCTTGGCCTATGTTGGTCCTAAAAGTATTTATTCCGCTGAGTATTCCGATTGTTCGGATGCTGATTTAATTGTCATCACAGCTGGAGCGGCACAAAAGGAAAACGAAACTCGGCTAGATTTGGTGAAGCGAAACGCACGGATTATGAAGTCGATTGTTCACTCGGTGATGGCCTATGATTTCGCTGGAATATTTCTGATTGCCAGCAATCCGGTGGATGTTCTTACTCATTATGTAAAGAAATTGACTGGTTTTCCCGCAAATAAAGTCATTGGCTCTGGAACTTCTTTAGACAGCGCCAGATTAAGAAGTGCGGTAGGCGAAAAATTTCAAATAGATCCGCGAGATGTAAATATATATATTTTAGGTGAACATGGAGACACTCAATTTCCTGTTTGGTCTCATGGAAATATCGGCGGGCTGAAAATCACGGAATGGCTGGATCAGCATCCTGAATTTTCAAAAAACGACTTAGTTGAGTTGTCTGAAAATGTGAAAAATGAAGCCTATGAAATCATCAATTACAAAGGATCTACTCATTACGGAATCGCTATTTCGCTAGCAAGAATCACAAAAGCCATTTTGCAGAATGAAAATTCTGTGCTTCCGGTTTCGGTTCATTTAGCGGGGCAATACAATAGTGAAGATGTTTGTATTGGTTCTAATGCGGTTTTAAATAGAGAAGGAATTCGGGAAATTATTGAGATTCCGTTGGATGAAGAGGAAATGAAGAAAATGGATTTTTCTATCCAAACGTTAAAGGATATGCAAAAAGTCGTGCTGGAAAGTGATCATTGATACGGAAAAAGAGGTTTGATTAATTTGAAGAACGTTGATGTATGCTAAAGGAAAGCCTAAGAGATGATGTTATTCTCTTAGGCTTTTTTTGTATGCAAGCCCGACAATCAGGGTGGATGAAATAGCTTAACAGAGCCCGTGAACAAATTTTTTCTAATAATGGGAAATAGTTTGTTTGAGGGCGCCGTATTATTTTATTAAACTAGCACCATACTCATTAAGGAGTCGTCACGAAGGGGGAACGGGTATGAAAGACAATACTATTTTCAATGTAAACAAAGGATCAAAAAAGGGACATCCTATTCTAAATAAAGAAAAGAAAAGCGGCACGCTTCTTACTTTTCTACTACAGCTGTTAAAAATATCAGTAGCGGTAGTACTATTAGCAATTAGTATCAATCTATTTTTAGGGCCTCATGATATTGCCGCTGGTGGTGCCAGCGGGATCGGGATATTAGCGGAATCAGCTTTAGGAATCGATCGTTCATGGGTCGTATTATCCTTGAATGTCATCGTTTTGATTCTAGCTGCTTTATTCTTAGGAAAAAAGATTTTCTTCAATACATTGATTGGAAGTCTATTGTTTCCGTTAGCGTTGCGTATCGTTCCGATCGGCATGTTAACTGAGGATCGCTTATTATCCGTTATCTTCGGAAGTATCATTTTCGCGGTGGGAGTAGCCATCTTATACAAAATTCAAGCCTCTAGTGGCGGAACGACGATCCCACCGTTGATTTTTGAAAAATATTTTGGTGTGAACCCATCGCTGGGATTGTTGTTGACGGACATGGTAATTGTTTTTATGAGTCTGTATGTGTTTGGTTTTGAAGAGTTTCTATTCGCGATCTTATCCATCGGGATTACGTCCATTGTCATGAATTATATTGAGAACGGGTTGAAGAGAAGAAAGGCGGTTATGATTATCAGCCAAGACGATACAAAAGAAATTCGCGATCAATTAACTAGCGAGATCGATCGAGGAATGACGGTATTTGATGCTAGAGGCGGAAAAAATGATTGTGATAGAGAAATGATCATGGTAGTGGTGACTGGGCAGGAATATCAGTTGGTTAGAAAAATCGTAGATGAGATTGATCCTAAGAGTTTCATGATCACATATAATGTGGCGGAAGTTCATGGTTTGGGATTCACGTATCATCCGATTCAATAATAAGGAGGAAAAATAATGGAACCTATATTAGCTTTTACTATTGTAATGTTTATTTGGACGATTGGAGAGTTTGTTTCAAACAAAAGCAAGGCGTTGATTTCAATGATGCTGGTAGCGTCTCTGATCTTTTTGGTTGGTTTTGCGACGGATTTGCTGCCGCATGATTTGATTCAGGATTCGGGATTATTAGGTTTAGGAAATGCGGTCATCGGAGTGATTATCGTTCATTTAGGAACAATGATGAGCTTTGAAGATTTGAAGCTGCAGTGGAAGACCTTTGTTATTGGGTCTCTGACCGTTGTTTTGATGACAGTACTACTCATTTTCTTCGGTGAAATGATTTTTGATCGAAATATTGCTGTAGCTGGAACGGCATCGATAACTGGCGGCACCCTTTCGATTTTAATGGTACAGGAGAAAGTAAGCGAGATTCAAAGCGCCGGCGGTGATTTAGGTATTTTATCTAGTTACTTATTAGCGGTATTCCCGCTCTTGATCTTAAATTTAAAAAATCTAGTAGGCTTCTTATTTACAGCGAATATCTTGAAAAAAGAAGCGCTTCGGGTGAGAAAACAATACCGTGCTGGCGAGCTGACATTTTTTGAACAGGAAGTAGCTGAAAATACAACTGAGGTTAAGGAAAGTATCTTGCCAGAGTTTTTACGGACACCATACGGCACGCTCTTTTTACTAGGACTGACAATGTATGTCTCTCGATTTTTAAGTCAATTAACTAATGGAACGGTAAATGCCTTTGTGATTGCTTTGTTGTTGGGGATTATCTTGCGCCATTTCAGAATTTTGAAGCCTAATGCGCTATCTTCAACCGATTCGTTTGGCTTGCTGATGATTTCTATCATGGTTATCGCGTTTGGACCATTAGCAGATATTGTTCCGGCGGATCTCTTGCATTTGATTGGGCCGATCGCTTTCTACTTGGCGGCAGGACTGGCGATTATCTTTATTGCTTCATTCTTCATTGGGAAGCAAGTTGGTTATTCAGGACCATTATCCATTGCAGTCGGGATGACTACGCTCTTTGGTTTCCCTGGGACAATGGTTCTAACGAAAGAAGCCGCGGCAGCTGTCGGAGAAACAGAAGAAGAAATTGCGGTGATTGAGCAGAATATTCTACCGATTATGGTAACGGCAGGCTTTTCTACAATAACGATAACTTCGGTCATTACCGGCGGATTAATTGTTGGTTTGATGCTGGGATAGGTTTTTAGGGATAAAGAGGTTGATTATGAAGAGATTTAGTAAGTATTTTGTGATTGGATTGTTGAGTGTTGCGGTGATCTACTTTGCGTTTTTCTATAGAATTCCAGATTTATATATAACTAAGCCGGGGCCAGTAGCGGATGCGATGGAAATGGTCTCGGTAGCAGACAGCGCGTCAAAAAGTGATTCGGAAATTTTGGTGACAACGGTCAAACGGAAGCAAGGGACGGTATTTACCCTGATCAAAGCGTTGATCCATCCTTATCAAAATTTATCAAAAGAAAGTCAGAACTACGAAGCAGTAAGGCAAGATAGCAGAGATGTTCAGCAGGCCTTTATGGCTAACTCTAAGCAAACAGCGGTTACGGAAGCCTTTCGATTGTCTGAAAAGGAGAAGGAGCTTGAGTTTACTGGGATTCGAGTAATGACTATCAATCGAGATGTGCAGGCTTTGGAGGAACTTAGAATAAACGATGTCATCCTTTCAATAAATGGCGAAAAGGCTACACCTGGTGCTCTAGCCACACTCCCTCAAAGATTGAGGGCGGCTCAAACAGAACTTGTCGTAGCGAGAGAAGGTAAAAAACAGGAACTATCTATCCCGCGAATTACAAGAAGCGGCTATTTGTTAAATGGCGTATTAGCAGTGACTGCCAATGAATCAGTTAGGATAAATTCTAAGGGATTCGGCGGTCCTTCGGCTGGAGCGATGCTGACGTTAAGTATCTATCAACAGATTACTGGCCAGGACCTGTTGAATGGCAGGACAGTTGCTGGTACAGGAACGATAGAAGCAAACGGGAATGTCGGTCTTGTGGGTGGTATCCCGCAGAAAGTATATGCAGCGCATCATTCCCAAGCGGAGATTTTCTTTGTTCCGTATTTGGGCAATGAGGAAGGAACTTTTTCAACAAATTACTTCGAAGCCAGAAAAGTAGCGGCGGATATTCACTCTGAAATGACGATTGTCCCTGTTGGAGATATGGCGGATATTATTGAATATTTGGAAATGAATACTTAAGAAAAGATGGGGGAACAGCTATGAATACAGAACGTTTAGTGAAAACATTTATCGAGCTGGTTCAGATTGACTCTGAATCAAGAAATGAAGGAAAAATCCACGAATACTTGAAAAATAAATTTATGAAGCTGGGATTGGAAATCGTTGAAGATACCAGCCAGGAAATGACCGGATTAGGTTCCAATAATTTGATCGTTAAATATCGTGGGAAAGACCGCAGCAAACGGCCGCTTTTCTTTTCCTGCCATACAGATACGGTATCGCCAGGAAATGGCATTGAGGTCATTGAAGAATCGGGCATTTTGTCCTCTAAAGGAGAAACGATTTTAGGCGCAGATGATAAGGCGGGAATTGCGATTATCATCGAAGCAGTCGAAACAATTCAAGAGCAGGGGATCATAACCGGCGATTTAGAGTTTGTTTTTTCTCCAGGAGAAGAAATCGGCTTGATCGGTGCCTCGGCTTTGGACATGCAGCTGATCGAAGCAAGCGATGGGTATGTTTTAGATAGCGGGGGAGAAGTTGGCCGCGTGACGATTGCCAGCCCGACGCTATTCATGTACGAGGTTCGGTTAAAAGGGCGGTCAGCGCATTCGGGACTAGAGCCGGAAAAAGGAATTTCGACTGTTTCGATCTTATCTGATGCGTTACAAAAGATCGATATAGGCCGAATCGACGAGATGACAACGTCAAATATCGGGGTGATCGACGGCGGAAACGCCACGAATATTGTAATGGATTCATTGAAGCTGAAGGGAGAAGTTCGTTCTGTACTACCAGAAGTGGCGGAGCAATTGCTGAAGGAAATAGAAGAGGCCTTCAATGGAGCGGTCCAGAAATATGGTGGTTCCTTTGAAATGACGGTGAAAAAAATGGCTACAGGATACAACATTTCTGATGAAGCTATGATCATGCAGATGTTAGCTGAAGCAGTAAATAAGCATGATCTTTCCTTGATAAAAGAAATCAGCGGAGGCGGAAGTGACGCAAATATCTTTAATGAAAAAGGAAAAGAAGTGGTCAACCTGTCGATCGGTTACGAAAAAATCCACACGACAGAGGAGTATATTGCTATCGCGGAAATGGAGAAGGCTGTTAAATTGGTGGTTGAATTGGTAGAAATGGCGCCTAAAGGGTAAGAAAAATTATTTGAACAGAGGTATTGGACAATAGCTGGATGAGGCTGAATTGCGGATCTAAGGAGGCGTTAGGTGATGATTTCAACAATTTTTCTGCTAATAAGTTTGGGCGTTTGTTTCGTCATGTTTTTAAAATGGTGTAAAAAAACTTTTTCTAGAACGAATCAGCTAATGCTGTCATTAGTCTTTGTGTTGCTTTCGCTCTTTCTCATTATGCTTTCTTCTGTTCAAATATTTTTCAGATCCTAAAGTGCTTTCTTTAACTGGAAAGAATCCATAGTTGTACGATAAATTTGCGAATGGCGGGAGAAAAAATGAACGAGATTCATTCATTTCAACAAAAGGAAATACAACAAGCGCAATTCTTCTATGAATGTGCCATGAAGGAGTGCGAGACAAAATTTCAAATTCTTTTTTCTGAATTACTAATGACAAATGAGCGCTCATCTATTCAGGGCGTGAATTCAAGAGTGAAGACAAGCACCTCGATTTATGAGAAGTGCGATAGAAAAGGTGTCTCTATAAAACTAGATGATATCTTGGCGAATATTTTTGACGGGGCTGGTGTTCGTGTTATCTGTTCGTATATTGATGACGTGTACCGAATCAGAGAGATGTTTCTTGGACAAGACGATGTGGTCTTGGTGAAGGAAAAAGACTTTATTAAACAACCCAAATCAAATGGGTACAGAAGTCTGCATCTGATCGTCCAATTACCTGTGTTTTTGTCCAATATGAAGAAAAACGTGGTAGTGGAGGTGCAGCTTCGTACTGCGGCTATGGATTTCTGGGCGAGCTTAGAGCATGAGTTGAAATATAAGAGCGACAACAAAGACCCCGCCTTAATCAATGAGCTGCGCATCTGTTCGGATAAAGCACATCTATTGGATGATGAAATGATGGGCGTGAGAGATAGAATCATCGCATTTAATTTAGATTTAGACAGTACGAAGAAATGATCCTGAGCATATTAGGAGATACATAGAATGACTTGTGCTATGGTAACTATAGACAATGATTGACGCATTTTAGTGAATGTGTTTTTGATCAATAAGCAAAAATTGTAGGAGGAGAATCCCATGAAATCACTATTTAAGTTTATGGTTGCTAGTACACTTATTGTAGGCGGCGTTTTAGTAGCAGGAACAATTTTGACAACTAAGAAGATCGACGAATATGGCGATGACCTGCAAAACTTTTTACATTAATCAATCTGAGAATTAAAAATCCGTACTTCTTTATTGAGGTATGGATTTTTTTGTTTTTAAAACACAATTATTTCAGTCTTCCATGAAATTATCGACCTTAAAAATTGTTATTTATCCGTATACTTAAGGTATCAAATAAATGCGATGGAGGAATACATATGAAATGGTATAAATTATCAATTGAAGATATCTTACATAAAGTAACGTCACAAACGACTGGTTTAAATAAAGAACAACGTAACGCTCGTTTAGAAAGTAATGGGCCTAACAAAATGGAAGAAAAGGAACAGGCGAAGCTATGGCGTAAAATCGCGAAGCACTTTACGGATTTGCTGATGATTGTTTTGATCGTAGCCGCGCTTTTAAAATTTGCGACAGGCGAGGCAGTCGAAGGCGGTATTATTTTCTTAGTAGTGATCGTCAATGGTTTCGTCGGATACTGGCAAGAACGGAAGGCCGAAGAATCACTGGACGGCTTGAAGCAAATGATGGGACAGGAAGCTACCGTTTTGGATGATGGTCAGCCGCTTAAGCTGAATTCGGAAGAGCTAGTTCAAGGTGACGTGGTAATCTTGAAAGCCGGTGATGTTATTCCCGCGGACCTGCGTTTGATCGAAGTTCATGATCTGACTGTAGAGGAATCAATTTTAACGGGAGAATCAGAGGCGGTCGAAAAAAAGGTTGAGGCTATCTCACAAGATGCCATGGCTGGTGACCAGCTGAATATGGCCTTTTCAGGCACACTTGTACAAACAGGATCGGCCCGTGGCGTAGTCGTCGAGACCGGCGATGCGACAGAAATCGGAAAGATCAATCATGCGTTGCAGTCGATTCAATCGCAAACGACACCGTTAGTTAAGAAGATGCATCAATTAAACAAGCAAATTTTTAGAGGGATTTTAGCCTTGATTGTTTTCCTGCTGTTCTTTACAAGTTTCCGATACGGAATGGACTGGAGCTTGATGTTCTCTGCTAGTATCGCCTTGATCGTAGCGATGATTCCTGAAGGATTGCCGGCTGTTTTGACCATGATCCTTTCGATGGGTGTCAAGGAAATGGCTGACGAGAACGCGATTATCAAAGGAATGCCAGCGGTAGAAACATTAGGTTCAATGACGGTGATCTGCTCTGATAAAACAGGGACGCTTACGAAAAATGAGATGACTGTGCAGGAAGTTGTGACCGAAGAATTGCCGTTAGTAAAAGAGATCATGAACAATTGTCAGGAATTAAAGACGAAAGATAACCAAAAAATCGAAGAGATCCACGGCAATCCGACAGAACTGGCGCTATTAAATTATGTAGCGAAAGAAGAGCAGCAATTAAAACCAGTAACAGCGAAAATTCCTTTCAGCTCTAGTTACAAATATATGGCGACGATGCATGCAGAGGGTGAAGACCAAGTAATCTTTGTTAAGGGAGCTCCCGAAGTATTATTGGAAAAGGCTGATTTAACAAATGAAGAGAAAATGCTTTGGGAGGAGCGGGGATTAGAACTAGCTAGTAAAGGGCAGCGTGTACTAGGCTTCGGCTATAAAAAAGTATCCTCAACAGAGTTAACTCACGAGGCCTTGTCAGGACTGACATTCGCTGGCTTGGCGGGGATTATCGATCCGCCAAAAGAGAGTGCGATTCGAGCAGTTGAGCAGGCGCAGCAAGCAGGCATCTCGGTTAAGATGATCACTGGCGATCATAAGGCAACTGCGCAAGCAATCAGTGAGCAAATCGGTTTGAAGCACACCTCGAAAATTTTAGAGGGTGCTGATATTGACCGAATGACGGATGAGGACTTGGCTGAAGCTGTTGGACAAGTAGATGTGTTCGCTCGTACGACGCCAGATCACAAGCTGAGAATCGTGACGGCATTGCAGAAAAAAGAAGAGGTCGTGGGAATGACCGGTGATGGAGTGAACGACGCCCCCGCCTTAAAACAGGCTGACATTGGTATTGCAATGGGAATAAAAGGCAGCGAGGTAAGTAAACAAGCCGCGGACATGGTCCTAGCTGATGATAACTTTTATACGATCGTAAAAGCTGTGAAGGAAGGCCGCCGAATTTTTGATAATCTGCAAAAGACGATCAATTTCTTTTTACCCACGGCACTAGCTCAAGGCTTGATCGTAATCGTGGCCTTGCTGATGAATCAACCGTTGCCGCTGACGCCGATCCAGATCTTGTGGGTCAACATGGTTACGACGATCACGCTATCTTATGCATTAGGTTTTGAGAAGGCGAGCCGCGATACGATGACACGTCCGCCGAGAGACACGAAGATGGGCATTCTGTCAGGCTACAGCTTCTTTAGAATCTTGTATGTTTCTTTGCTGATCATGATTCCAGCCTACTTCTTATCTATGCGCTTTGATGGAGCGGCCCTGCAGCAGACGATTCTTTTACAGAGTATTGTTCTAGGACAAGCTGTTTACATGATCAATTGTCGTGAGCAGTTTGACCCAGCGATTAATCGCCGCTTCTTTGAAAATAAATTCCTGTTTATTTCATTAGGTATCCTCTTCGTCCTTCAACTAGGAGTTGTCTTCTTACCACTAGGGCAGCAGTTGATTGGCACGACGGCACTTAGTCTAACGCAGCAATTGGTAATTTTAGGAAATGCGCTGCTGTTGTTCTTCGTTGTTGAAATTGAGAAGAGAATCAGTAAAGGGATTTTTCGAAGAAAGGAAAAAACGGTCAGCCATTACCAAAATGACTAACCGTTTGGATTAAAGATACGAATGGGAAGTGAGTTCAGTCAATTGGCTGAGCTCATTTTTAGTTGGAATAGTAGATAGGTAGATTACAGGTAGCGTTGCAGAATCTAATGGGATATTAGAAAGAATCAAATCTCCAGTTTGAATAGCTTCGTCCTGCAGCTGAGAAACTTCAATAGAGACTAAGTTGACCCGCTTGCCTAAAAGGTCCGCTAATTCTTGCTGCAGAAAAGCTTTCCAGGCAGGTTCGCTTTGAAAAATAAAGAAGACCGTTTTTGTATGAGGCTGGATCGTAAAAATTGCTTGCTGACTGAGCAGCGAAAAGAGATTAACAAAATAGGTCGTATCTCCGATCGCAGAAAATTGCGGCAGACTGGTAAAGAGTTCGGTACTCTTTTCCGTCAAAACGGCATATTCTTCATTTCTTTGCAGCAGCAGTTCTTGGTATTCGAGTTGGAATTGCTTTGAAAGTGCCGGTGATTCGGCATATTTTAATACTAGTAGCAACAAATTGGCTGGGAGCGTCGTTTGCGGCAAGGCTGGTAAATGCAGTTCATCAGCGATTTTTTGAACGGTTTGCTGGGTTTTCTTCTGCAACAGTGGATACCCTTTAGCCATCACCTCTGAAATTCTTTTTCCTAACGGATTGTTGTAGTTCCAGCTTTCTAAAAAACAGAAAAAAGCAAAGAAGATTTCTTCATCCTGCAGGTAGACGCCTTCTTTTTCATACAGCTCTTTTAAAAGCGGAGCAAAAAGAATAAACAAGGGATCGTTTGCGTCAAAGTTGAAGTCATCAATCGGACAAGCGGCTTTAATACGGATGCTATTGATGAAAAACCAGCAAATACCAAAGATCTGTTCGGTGTCTACTGACAAGTCCTCGGTGAGTTCTCTGGTTAAAAAGCGTAAATAATGCTCCTCGTGAATCGAATAATCCTCGAAAAAGTAATTGTTATGGGTGAAAGGAAGCAGCAGCCGATGATAAAAAATTCGGATAGCACTTTCTTCGCCGATCAACTGGGCGCGTGTAGAGGTTAAGCGGATCTTGATCTTATAGGGCGCTAGCTGTCGATTGATCTTGGTTCGCTGCCGTTTGAGTGTTTCGTAGGAGACACCGGTTTCATCAAGAAAGCGCGGAATGTTTAATTCCTTTGTAAAAAATAATTTTTTGACCAGCTGCAGACTAACAGAATGAGGCAAAAAGGCTTCCCAGAGATCATTGGTCAATGATTTTTCCTGTGAGATCAAACGAATGCCGCTTTTATCAGAGTCTAATGTCCAATGTTCCGGCAGGTAGCCGCGAATCAGCTGCAGATCAGAAAAAATGGTTCGTTCTGTCGTACCAATTTTTTTCGCTAGGTCTTTGGCGGTCAACTGGGAATGGTTAAGAAGCTGTTCCAAGAGTAAAATCTGACGATAAATGTCCTTTTCAGTGATGAGCTTTTTCAGCATCGAGTACATACTCTTTCCTCCTTTGGAAACAAGCATACGAAGAAAGAGACGATGGGTCAAGTCGCAGCTGTCCTAATGATGGCTAGGTCAGGTTTTGAGGGCTGGGGATTTTTTTTATGGGGGAAATAGTCTATACTTCTATAGGTAAGAGAAAATGTTTTTTCAGAGAGGATGGACACCATGTTACAACGAAAAATCGGCAGCAGCTATTGGGAAACTTCAGCGATCGCACTTGGGATCATGCGAATGGCAGCGCTAACGCCAAAAAAAGCAGCAGAGGCTTTAGAATCAGCATTAGAAAGCGGGATCAATTTTATTGATTCAGCGGATATGTATGGCGATGGAAAATCAGAATTGATTCTTGGCGCGGCGATGAAAGAAGCGAAGATCTCCCGCGATAAATTCTTTATTCAATCAAAAGGCGGCATCGTAACTGGCGATGACAAACGGTATGATTTTTCGAAACAGCATTTATTAGATTCTGTGGATGGTATCCTGGAACGCATGGAGATCGACTATTTAGATAGTTATCTTTTGCATCGTCCTGATCCATTGATGGAGCCGGAGGAAATCGCGGAAGCTTTTGATATCCTGCAAGCAAGCGGCAAAGTTCGTCACTTTGGTGTATCGAATTTTAATCCCGAACAGTTTCAATTATTGCAATCCCATGTGGATCAAAAGCTATTGATCAATCAATTGCAATTTTCAATCATGCATACAGGGATGATTGATTACGGAATGCATACAAACATGACAGATACACGTTCATTTGACCACGATGGTGGCGTATTGGAATTTTCTCGTCGTAAAGGTGTCACGATTCAAGCATGGTCGCCATTCCAATATGGATTCTTTGAGGGTGTCTTTGTTGATAACGATAAGTTCCCAGAGTTGAATGAGTTATTAGCTCAGTTAGCGAAAAAATATCATACGAATAAAAACGCGATCGCTACTGCTTGGATATTGCGTCATCCAGCCAATATGCAGGTGATCTTAGGTACGATGAATCCAACGCGGATCAAAGAAAGTGCTGCAGGCGGCGACGTAAACTTGTCGAAACAAGAATGGTACGATGTGTATTTCGCAGCTGGAAATGATCTGCCTTAAGAAGCAGCACAGGTAAAAGTGATTTATTGGAAATAATAGAGCAGCGGCTTCAATTGTTTTACAATTTAAAAAGCATAAGAAAGTCCGATTCAGCAATCAATAGATGATTGCTGAATCGGGCTTTTTTTTTCAATGACTGATTTAGCAGTCCTAATGATGGAGAAAATTTTTTCATCAAGTCATTCACATGGTTCTTTTTTTAATATAAATAGAAAATATTTTGTTTATCTAATGTTATTTATCATCTTATTATTATGTATATCGAAAAGAAAATTGTTTTAAGGTATGTTTTTTTGGTTTCTATCAATTATTTCTCTGTTAAAAAACAGTTGAAGTTATCTCTGTTATAAATTACAATGATTATAAATAAACCAAAAAATAATTAAAAAAATTAATGAATTGGGTTTTATTAAGTTAAAATTAGTTTTTTGTAACTGAGTTTAACTTGAAATTAATTCACAAGTGTTTTATATGAATTAATTTTTGTTGGGAGACTAAATGAAGAAGTGGAGAGGATGATCAATAAAATAACTATTGTTTTTATTCGAAAAGTAAAAAAGGCTTGGTTGCTCACTGTTTTTAAGAGATCAAGATGACAAAGTCCTTACGCTAAATGAAAAATACTGGCGTTTGCGAATCCAGATTGTTAAGTATAGTAAATAGGCCTGAATGGGACTTTTTCAAGCAAGGAACCAGGGATAGCAGTACAGATGAATAGAGAATATAGGATTTTTCTTTAATAAAAAGAATCGTATAAACAATCGAAATATATTTAAAGAATGATATTAAAAGATAAGAGAGGATGAGAAGAAATGAAAAGGAATAAATAGATTATTTTATTTGGTTTTGTTCTGAGTGTTTTCTTTCTGGGAGCGGCTGGGCAAACAGCGTAAGCTGATGAGATAACCGTTGATACCGTATCTGAGCTTCAAGATGCAGTAAAGAATGCGCCTGAAAATAGAAAAATAACTCTGGGAGGAACGTTCCCAACGGATATCGGAGCAACGATCGCTTTGGCAGAGTCGCCGTATCAAGTTGAAGTCGATGGCGGAGGAATAACGCTTCAGTCTTCAACAGGCAAACAATTATTTACATATGGCGGGGGAACCGGAACGACCAGTTCAACCTTGACAATGAAGAACTTCAATTTAGAAGGTTTGGGCAATAATGCGCGGGCACTAACAGTTTCTGGGTATAAAGGCGAATTCATTCTGGAGAATACACTTGTAAATAATTTCCGCGGCTACGACGATGGCGGTGCCTTTTATACTAGTGGGAATACAACCTTGAAGAACAGTACATTCTCAAACAACGTGAATAATGCCTCAGGATATTCAGGCGGTGCAATTGCCAGCAAGGGGTACTCGGCTACTTTTAAAGCCTACAACTCTAAATTCATTGGGAATGAAACGCGCCAAGCAGGTACAGGAAACGTCGGTGGTGAAGGCGGCGCGCTTTATTTCTTCCAGCCAAGTGCTTCCGCGAAATTTACTTTCAAGAACAATTATTTTGAAGGAAATAAATCTGTAGAAGATGTTTCAGGCGGCGGTCAAGCCAAATTAGCTGATGGCGGAGCAGTAGCCTTCTTTAACACAGTTGATGGAACAGATATTCAATTTGACGGAAATTCGTTTGTTAGAAATATTGCTGGGGATGATGGCGGAGCGATTCTAATTCAAACCAATGCCAATATCTCAAGTGCGGCAACATTTAAAAATAATACCTTCTATCAAAACAAGGCTTTAGGTCAAGATGTGTCGGCTAATAATGGTGGCGCGATTCAAATTTATGCCAATGGCGGCATAATGGAAGGCAGAAGAGCGGTTGTTGATTATATCAATAATTCATTTGTCGAAAATGAAGCGGTCTATGATGGGGGTGCCATTGGTAGTTCTGGTTATGTTACCAATCTTTCGGCAGGTCGTTATGCGAATAATCTATTTGCAGGAAACAAGTCTCGAACTGCCAGCAAGAATAATATTGCCGATTCTAATGTGACAGGAGCTGGAAATATTGAATCCAATCTAGGCTATGATAACGGTACAGTAACCTCTGTGACCATGGAAAATGTTTTCGGTACCGCACCTGTTGGCTTAGTCGATAATTACAACAAGATCACAGCAGGAACGTCAAGTGATGCGATCATATTACCAACGGTCCCGATCGCGCCAGAGAAATTGGCGGATGATCAAGTTGAGAATCTACACGATGTGAACGAAGACCAACGAGGCTTGCCGCGAACCACTAAAGCGGATATTGGTTCAGTGGAAATTGATTGGATCAAATATGACAGCAACGGCGGTATTTTTGATTTAGGTACAGCACTGGCAAAATATGAAGGTACGATCTATTATGAAGGCACGCAGCCGGAAACGTATTATCAAGTCGGGTACAAAGATTTGGATCAAACGATTCCAGCTGGTACGGATTTAAAAGCAACGCGTGACGGCTATCAATTTGCTGGCTGGTCAAAAGATAAAGACGCGAAAGATCCGGATGCCAATTTGGCTGCGGGTCAAACAATTACGATACCAAAAGGCAATGAGACATTATATGCTGTCTGGAAAAAATCAGAACCGGTGATTGTTCATTACATGACATATGATGAAAACAAACAGCTGGTACAAATCAGTCCAGATGAAACATTAACTGGCGCTTTGGGTGAAGGGTATCATGCAGACATCAAACAAATCGATGACTACGTCTTTTCAGGTGTCAAAGAAGGCGATTCAATTACTGGTTTCTTTAGCGAAGAAGCCAAAGAAATCACATTGATCTATACAAAGGCAGTCAAAGAACAGGGAATCATTCTTGCTCAATATCAAGATGAGGCGGGCAAACCGTTAGCAGGCGATGAAGTTGCAACAGGAGAAATAGGCAGCGACTATACGACAACTCAAAAAACTATTGACGGGTATATTTTCAAAGAAGTAGTTGGTAATCCAACTGGAAAATATGTATCCGGAATTACAAAGGTTGTCTATGTGTACACTAAGATACCTGCTGAGCAAGGCAAAGTGACGGTTCATTATCAAGATGAAGAACAAAATCCATTAAACCCGGATGTTGAATTGACGGGCGATATTGACGACATTTATGCAGCTGAAGTGAAACCATTTGATGGCTATGTTTTAAAAGGCATCGAGGGGAATGTAAGCGGGAAATTTGCGGCGCAGGATCAAGAAGTAACATTGATATATGCGAAGAAGGGCACAGGTACTGGAACTGAAAAAGGTGTTCTGATCGTAGAATATCAAGATGAGAACGGCCATCCACTATTAAATAGTGAAGTAAAAATTGATGAAGTCGGTAAAGAGTATAAAACTGAGAAAAAGGCGATTGAAGGATATACGTTTAAAGAGGTACAAGGTGCCGAAGAAGGTCAGTTTGTAGATGGCATTACTAAAGTAAGCTATATCTATACGAAAAATACGGAACCTGAGAAAATAGGTAACCTAAAAATCAATTATCAAGACGAAGACGGTAAACCAATAGCTGATAGTGTTACTGATAAACAACCAATCGGCACACCGATCCCGTTAGAGCTGCTGAATAAAACGATTGAAAACTATGTATTTAAAGAGATCAAAGGATTCACATCAGGAGTTTACGCAGAAAAGGATCAGGAAATTACCGTCATCTATCGTAAATTAACTGGTAAAGTCATCGTTAATCATATCAGTGATTCTGGTGAAGTGTTAGCCAACCCAGTTCTGATGAGCGGCGATGTAGGCTCAAACTATGAGAGTGTCAAAAAAGAGTTTAAAGGGTATAAATTCAAGGAAGTTCTAGGCAGTCCGACAGGAACCTATGCAGCGGAACCGAAAATTATTACCTATGTTTATAGCAACAAAGCAGCGATCCGCATTCTTTACGTTGATGAAAAAAAGAATGAGTTAGCCCCAGCAGAACAAAAAATAGGCGTTATCGGGGATAAATACGAAACGGAAGCTAAAGCTATTGATGGTTGGGCATTGAAGGAAACACCAAAAAATGCCAAAGGAACTTATCAAGAAAAAGAACAGACGATCACGTATGTCTACCTTAAAGATAATAAATCTGCGGGGAACACTGAAAGTGACAACACCGGCAATGGCGGAGAAAATACAAGCAGCGCAGCTGCTGGAGTCACAACGTATCATTCGACCAAGACACTTCCGAATGCGGGTGGAACAAGTACAGCCGGAAGCAAAGTATTACCGCGGACCGATGAGCGTAAGAACAATTCAACGATTCTTACAGCATTTGGCATACTGCTGATTGCTATGGCGTGTGTTGGTGTATTTAGAAAGAGAAAAGCTTAAAATCAAGCAATAAAAAGGTCAGTGATTTCGGTGCTGTACCTGCAACATAAATATTCAATAGAAACACTGGCTATTCGGCTGTTTGTTTCCTGTGGTTTACAGGAGATAAGCAGTCGAATTTTTATTTTTAAGGCGAGTGCGTTTGAAGGTATACCAAATAAACACCTTATATAGAAGGAATTTTTTTATTCTGTTGATTTCCCGGTATTCTTTTTGTGCCAATTGCTAATCAAGTTCAAGCGATAGGCCAGTTTATGCGTTATCGGGGGATTTTTCTTTTTCTGTTCAGCAGCAGGCGGAGTGTCATTCGTGATTGGCGGTTGTCTTACACTAGTGGCCGCAGTATCAGGGCTTTCCTGGACCGGATCATCAACAAGCGACGACGATGCTGAAGAAGCAGATTCAGCGGAATCATTCTCGGCAAATACGACTCGGACATTGTCTAGGCTTGTAATCTCAGGATGAGTGACTTGGACTAAGGCGAGTAGTTCGGCTTCGCTAAAATGAGTCAAATCAATCCCTGATGGCACGATTATTTCAATTGGTTCTGCATCAGTCGTCAGTACATCAGTTGATTGGACTGGAGCTTCCGGTAATTCAGTCATTGAATCGTCTTCTTCATAGGTATCCTTCGAACCTGGACGATCGACTGTGACAAATTTAGCGAAGCGTCTCACACCTTCACTTTCAAAAATATTCAAGGTAGTTAGAATTGCCAATAGGGTCGAGGCCTCTGCTCTTGTTCTTCTTTCATCAGCATCACGAAGCGTCAAGACCCGCTTTTTACCATGGCTATCCTCGAAAATAGAAACTAAGCGAAGAGCGAGCCCTGGATTTTTACAGACACCAGCCCCGGGTGTATTCAAAAGATTGGTAGATAAACGAGTTTTATCGGCCAATAGAGTATATTCCTTCTTATGGTTAAATAATCGCTTCACGACTTTATCGAAATCTTTGCCGTTAAAATAGCCTTCGAAAAATGGCAGATTGCGGCGCAGCACATCGTTTGGTTCAGCAGTTAGGAATAGTTCACAAATCAGTTCGTGTAAAAAGAAGGAATAATCCCCTAAGACCAAAGCATTTTTTACTAGGATTGCAACGGCATACTGAATAACCTCCGCGGCATTTTGGGTATTTTTATAATAAGAAATGATTTTAGCCTCTAAGGTGTCCCGTTTCATCGCTAGCAGTTGACGAGGTGTTAAGGGTTTCGTTTGCTCGGTTTTTTTCATAAAATTCGCTCCTTGGCATTTATTTTGTATGCGTTTTCCGGATTGTTCAAAAATATCATACCGTGTAGCAGCGAAAAATACGAATTCATTTTTTGACAAAAAATGAAAGTTTTTTCCAACTTCGCGTGTTTTTCGGCCTATTACTTAAGATACAATCCCTAAGCACGTCAAAATAACGTCTCATTCAATCCGTTTTTCTGACGAGCTGTTTTGAACAAAAGAAGATCACTTAATTCAATCTAACTTTTTCCGTACAAACGAAGATACGCCTTTTTTGGCAATTTCATTGTTTTTTTAGCCTAAATCAGGCAAAAAAAAGGAAATTGCGGTTTTATATGAAAATGGCATCGTGTTTTATTTGAAAATGATTAGAAAAAAGAATCAGCTTAAGAAACAGTCAAATCGTGTTGTTAATTAAAAAAAGAAAAGTTGATTGTGAGTGAAATAGCGTATCGTGATATAAATACATGTATTGGTATATAAGTCTTTTTTTAGATAAATAATCCATTAAACAAATATTAATCTGATTATTGTGAAAAACCACACGTTATATTTTGAGCAATTTAATGAATGAATCCTAATTCGAAACTCGATTCAAAAACTAAATTTTTGTTTAATAAATAAAATAAATTAGAAAGATTCTAACTTCTATTATAATTCAAGGAATAGTCGAGGGTATAAGTTGTAAACGTTATCAAGTGTAGCTAAACTAAGGGTGTGAAGTAAGAAAGCGCAAACAAACAAAGCTGTTGTTTCATTTTTTGAAATGAAAAAATAACATCTTTAACAGCGCAATATTCATTATGGAGGGAATAGTTATGAGTTCAAAGGTTCTTGACCAATTTCTTGAAACGAACTTGGCAGATTTAAAAGAGAAAGGATTGTTCAATACAATCGACGTGTTAGAAGGGAGCAACGGTCCAATCATTACAGTAAATGGAAAGAAAATGATCAACCTTGCATCTAACAACTATCTAGGATTTGCTACTCGCCCAGAATTGATTGAAGCTGATGTAGAAGCAACGAAACATTATGGTGCCGGTGCAGGAGCGGTTCGGACAATCAACGGAACTTTAGACATTCACCAAAAATTAGAAGAAAAAATCGCTGATTTCAAAGGAACGGAAGCAGCAATTGCTTTCCAATCTGGTTTCAACTGTAACATGGGTGCCATTTCAGCAGTTATGAAAAAAGGCGATGCGATTTTATCAGATGAATTGAACCACGCGTCAATCATTGACGGCTGTCGTTTATCTGGTGCGAAAATTATCCGCGTCAATCACCAAGATATGGCAGATTTAGATGCTAAAGCGAAAGCAGCGACTGAAAGCGGCGAATACAATAAAGTAATGTATATTACGGATGGCGTATTCTCAATGGACGGCGACGTTGCTAAGATTCCTGAAATCGTAGAAATTTGTGAAAAATACAATGTTATCACTTATGTAGATGACGCTCACGGAACTGGCGTAATGGGTAAAGGCCGCGGAACAGTCAAACATTTCGGAATGCAAGATCACATTGATTTCCAAATGGGTACATTATCAAAAGGTATCGGTGTTGTCGGCGGTTATGTTGCAGGAACGAAACAATTAATCACTTGGTTGAAATCACAAGCGCGTCCATTCTTATTCTCAACATCATTAACACCTGGTGCTGCTGGCGCTTGTATCGAAGCGATTGATTTGATTGAAAATCATCCTGAATATGTTGAAACACTTTGGGAAAATGCCAATTACTTTAAAGACGAATTAAAACGCATCGGTTATGACATTGGTCATGCTGAAACACCGATCACACCAGTTATTGTCGGCGATGAAAGATTAGCGCAAGAATTTTCTAAGAAATTATTGGAAAACGGCGTTTACGTAAAACCAATCGTATTCCCAACAGTACCATTAGGAACAGGCCGTGTACGTAACATGCCGAATGCTGGTCATACAAAAGAAATGTTAGATGATGCAATCAAGGTTTACGAAAAAGTCGGTAAAGAATTAGGAATCATCAAATAAGAAACGCAATAGAGAGAGGACGAGAAGATATGAAAAAAGTATTAATCACAGGCTCATTAGGACAAATCGGTTCTGAATTAACAGAAAGATTACGTAAAGACCTAGGTGTTAAAAATGTTATCTCAACAGATATTCGTACGATTGAAGGCAGTCCAGTTGTTGAAAATGGACAATTTGAAGAGTTAGATGTAACGGATTACGACAGCTTTTTAGATATGGCAAAACGCTATGAAGTCGATACGATTATCCACTTAGCGGCATTACTTTCTGCTACAGCTGAAAAACGTCCAGCATTTGCTTGGAATCTAAATATGACAGGCTTGATGAACGCGCTGGAAGTGGCTCGTGAAATCGGACCTGAAACGAAATTCTTCGCACCATCATCTATTGCGGCATATGGACCAGACGCAGAACCAGATAACACACCGCAAGATACTGTGATGCACCCAACTACCATGTATGGTGTAACAAAAGTTGCTGGTGAATTATTAGAAAACTATTACCATACAAAATATGGTGTGGATACACGCTCCGTACGTTTCCCAGGTTTGATCTCATATAAAGTAGAACCTGGCGGCGGAACAACAGATTACGCGGTAGATATTTATTATGAAGCATTAAAAAACAAATCTTATACCTCATTCATCGACAAAGGAACTTACATGGACATGATGTACATGGACGATGCAATCGAAGGAATTGTGAAGTTAATGAACGCGGACGCAAGTCGTTTGGAACACCGCAATTCATTCAATATCACAGCAATGGCTTTTGAACCAGAACAAATCGCGGCATCAATTCGCCGTCGTATCCCTGATTTTAAATTGAGCTATGATGTCGATCCAGCTCGTCAAGGAATCGCAAATTCTTGGCCAAATTCAATCGACGACAGCGATGCTCGTAAAGAGTGGGACTTCAATCCAAGCTTTGATTTAGATAAAATGACTGACGAAATGTTAGAAAAATTATCAGCAAAATTTAAGGCTGAAGGCGTCGAAACAAAGGTGTCTTTTGATAAAGTAAATTCATAAAATGGCAAAAAATTCTTAGTAACGCATGAGGAGGAAATAAGAAAAAAGGAAATGTTTTAAATAACGTTTCCCTTTTTCTTGCCTCGTGTTAAAATAATGTCCGAACAAATAAGGAAAGTTGTTAAATATTTGGTATATCGCAATTGTTTGTTTTATTTCGTTTATGTAATAACTTCATCTATTTGTTTTAGAAATCATGTTAATAAGTGAACAAACAATTATTTACAATTTAGGAGGAAAAATTATGGCAGTCGACCAACAAGAAATCGTTGGTTCACAACAAGGTGAACTTAAACGAACGATGACATTCTTCCCAGCTCTTTCGACAGTAATGGGTACGGTAATCGGGGCAGGGGTATTCTTTAAAGCAGCTAGTGTTGCAGCAGTAACAGGTTCAACTAGCTTACACATGTTGTCTTGGTTCTTAGGCGGATTGATCAGTGTCTGTGCGGGATTAACAGGTGCGGAATTAGCCGCTGCGATTCCAGAAACTGGCGGGATGTTGCGTTACATTGAACGCGCGTATGGAGAGTTTTGGAGTTTCTTACTTGGTTGGGCACAAGTAGTTATCTACTTCCCAGCGAACGTAGCCGCTTTAGCAATTATTTTTGCCACTCAGTTCAAGAACTTATTCGGTATGAGCGATGCAACGATCATTCCAATCGCGATCGTCGCTGCAGCTTCAATTATGTTGATTAACTTCCTAGGCTCGAAAGCCGGCGGAATGTTCCAATCAATTACGTTAGTCTGTAAATTAGTGCCTTTAGCATTGATCGTTATCTTCGGTCTAATGCGTCAAGGCGATGTGTCAGTCAGCTTGTTCCCAGTGCAAGCAGGTCCGCAAGTAGGCGGTTTTGCTTCAGCATTAGGTGCTGGTCTATTAGCAACGATGTTCGCTTATGATGGTTGGATTCACGTCGGAAATATCGCCGGCGAATTGAAAAAACCAGCACGCGACTTGCCTCGTGCCATTGCTGGCGGGATCTTAGGAATCATGGTCGTTTATTTATTGGTTCAATTTGCATTCCTACGTACGATTGATATGTCTCAATTAGCAGGCAACGAAAACGCTGCGATGGATGTTGCTGGAAAAATCTTCGGCGGCATGGGTGGTAAGCTAGTAACGATCGGTATCTTGATCTCTGTATACGGAACGATCAACGGCTACACGATGACTGGTATGCGTCTTCCTTACACAATGGGACTTGAAAAACAATTACCATTCTCAGACAAATTAGTGAAATTAAACAAAAACCATGTCCCTTACATCGCTGGTATTTTAGAATTAGTGATCGCCATCGGTATGATGATGGTCGGCGGATTCGATATGCTGACAGATATGCTGGTTTTCGTTATCTGGATCTTCTATACACTAGTATTTATCGCGGTTATCAAATTAAGAAAAACAGAACCAGACTTGGTTCGTCCTTACAAAGTACCGCTTTACCCAATCATCCCAATCGTTGCAATCATTGGCGGAGTGTTCATCCTAGTGATGACATTGATCAACCAATTCCAATTAGCGATGATCGGTATCGCGATCACAGCATTAGGTATTCCTTTCTACATCTACTTGAAGAAAAAATACAAATAATTATTAAAGAAGGCTGTGACAGAAGCTACTTCTGACTCACCGTTTGTCACAGCTCTTTTCTATATAAATCGACGTCCAAAGCAGAAACATGTTTCTGCTTTGGACGTCTTTTTTTTGTTTTTCTTCTATAGAAAATACCGCAGCCAAGAAATTGCCACAACGTTGTGGCAATTGTCTGTGTTCTAAATGTAAACGCTATCTCTTATGATAAGGATAGAAAAAGAAAGGATGGTTGATTTATGGCAGGATTTCCAAAAGATTTTTTGTGGGGAGGTGCAGTAGCGGCTCATCAGCTGGAAGGTGCTTGGCAGGCGGACGGCAAAGGAACCAGTGTTGCAGATGTCATGACTGTCGGCGGGCCAGGGGTCTCACGAAGAATTACTGAAGGTGTGCTTGACGGAGAATATTATCCGAATCACGAGGGCATCGATTTTTATCATCGGTACAAGGAAGACATCGCGCTTTTTGCTGAGATGGGTTTCAAATGTTTCCGTACATCGATTGCTTGGACCAGAATTTTTCCAAAGGGTGATGAGGACACGCCAAATGAAGCAGGCCTGAAATTTTACGATGATCTATTTGATGAATGTTTAAAGTATGGTATCGAACCTGTTGTGACCCTTTCGCATTTTGAGTTGCCCTATCATTTAGTGACCGAGTATGGTGGCTTTGCGAATCGCAAGCTGATTGATTTCTTTGTGAAATTCGTGGAAGTTTGTTTCAAACGTTATAAGGATAAGGTCCGCTATTGGATGACCTTTAATGAAATCAACAACCAAGCGAATTACAAGGATCCGTTTTTCCCATTTACGAATTCAGGGATCGCCTATAAAGAAGGGGATGATCGTGAGCGGATCATGTATCAAGCGGCTCATTATGAGCTAGTAGCTAGTGCTAAAGCAGTCCAAATCGGTAAAGCGATCAATCCAGATTTTGAGATCGGCTGTATGATCGCCATGTGTCCAATTTATCCAGCGACTTGCAAACCGGCAGATGTTTTGATGGCTCAAAAAGCGATGGAAAAACGGTATTATTTCACAGATGTTCATGTCCATGGTACTTATCCAGCTTATATGATGACATACTTCGCCAGAAAAGGTTATGATTTAGATATAACACCCGAGGATTTAGCCGAATTAGAAAAAGGAACAGTTGATTATATCGGCTTCAGTTATTACATGTCATTTGCCATCACACATAAAGAAGACAATGTTTACTTCGATTATCATGAGCAGGAGGATTTTGTCAGAAACGAGTATATCGGAATCTCAGACTGGGGCTGGCAGATTGATCCGGAAGGCTTACGCTATTCGCTGAACTGGTTTACGGATCATTACCGACTGCCATTGTTTATCGTCGAAAATGGGTTTGGCGCGATCGATGAAAAAGAAGCGGACGGCAGTGTTCACGATACGTATCGCATTGATTATTTCCGCGACCATATCAAAGAAATGAAGAAAGCGGTTGTAGAAGACGGTGTCGACCTAATGGGCTATACCCCTTGGGGATGTATCGATTTGATTTCCGCTGGAACCGGTGAGATGAAAAAACGCTACGGCTTCATTTACGTTGATCGAGACAACGAAGGCCATGGTACGTTAGCACGCAGTAAAAAAGATTCCTTTGATTGGTTTAAACAAGTCATTGCGTCAAATGGTGACGATTTAGCTTAAAAAAGAATCCGCTGCGATCGTGGCATCAATTAAACGAATTGTATATAAAGAACAGTACTAGAAAGTTCTTTCCGTTATTCGCAGTCTATCAAAAATGAATTTATTAAAACGAAATAGGAGGAAAAAACGATGAAAAAAGCTTTGATCATTTGTGCCGGAGGGATGTCTTCATCCGTCATTGCCAAAAAAACAACAGAAAATCTACAAGGAAAAGGTGAAGATATTCAAGTAGATGCTACTTCTCAATCACAAGGAGCCAGCACGATCGCAAAAGATGAATACGATTTGTACTTGGTTAGTCCGCAAACAAAAATGTATTTCGACAGTTTAGAAAAAAGCGCGAAGAAATACAGCAAACCAATCGTCAACATTCCGCCGCAAGCGTATGTTCCGATTCCGATGGGAATTGATAAATTGTCTAAAGTGATTCTCGAAAATATTGAGTAAGGATTGATAGCTATGTTGAGCAAACGAGAGACACAAATCCTAAAACTGCTTTTTGATCATAAGCATACTTATTTGACGAGCCAAGAAATTGCTTCGGGGATTGATGTTTCTAATCGGACAGCCAGAAAATATCTGCATTTGCTGGAGGATGCTTTGAAAGATCAAGCCGTCGCAACCATCGAAGCGAAACAAGGAAATGGGTACCAGTTGAAAATTGAGGACGCGAAGAAATTTGGCGAGTTTTATCTCACTGAAGTAAGAGACCATACGACTTCAAAGGATATCACGACGATTCAAGAGTCAAATGATCGACAGTACTATATTTTAAACCGCTTGTTTTTTGAACAGAGTGCCGTCTATGTGGATTCGATTGCGGATGAATTATTTGTTTCTCGCTCAACCATCTCAAACGATCTAGTTGAAATAAAAAAACTGATCACGCCTTATCAAGTAGAGCTTCAAAGTAAAAGCAACAAAGGAATCTTCATAGTAGGAAACGAACAGAATATTCGCCACTTCATTATGAATTATTTCTTTATGGAACGGTTGCATGACAACTTATTCGCCTTTTCAATGTATGCGAATTTATTGGAAGGAATCAGTGTTGAAGAAATTGTCATTATTGTTTTAGATGAGTGCCGGGAATCACAATTAAAGCTTTCAGATTTCATCGTTTATAATTTAGTACTCCATATTGGTCTGGCGATCAAGCGAATCCAAAATGGGTTTCTGATGGATATTCAGGCACCTATGTCGTTTGATGAAGCGTCGATTGAATACCAAACGGCGTTAAAAATATTAGCGAGAATCGAACAGGCGATGGGGATCACCTTTTCTTCAGAAGAAGCCGATTTTATCGCGCTACATTTGAAGAACAAGATCACGGCTAGAACGATTTTTCAAAAAGCCGATGCGACTGAGGAAGAGATCCGCACGCAGCTGTTAGAAACGCTAAAAGCCATTGATCAGGACACACCATTTAATTTGGAACACGACACGATTTTAATAGATGGACTGATGATTCACTTCATCCCATTGTTAACGAGACTGCAAAATAACTCCAGTATCGAGAACCCATTATTGGAGGAAATCAAGACGCAATATCCCGATTTGTTTGAGCTGACCGTCAATTACTTTTCAAAAATGGCGGTATTTAGACCGTATCAGGTAACGGATGGGGAATGGGCATATCTCGCGATCCATATCACAGCAGCAGTGGAACGCTATTTTAATGAACAGAAAACCCATGTGCTTGTTATTTGCGCGACGGGCTTAGGCAGTTCGCAAATGATTAAAAATCGTTTGGAACGAGAATTTGGTTCCAGGATTTTGATCGATAAAGTCATCAGCTATTATGAAATAGTCGAACAGGACTTAAGTCAAATTGACTTAATCATCTCTTCGATCAATTTAGGGAATATCGTCTTAAATGCACCGATCGTTAATGTCAGTGTCTTCTTAGGGAAAGAAGACATCCAAAAAATCAATCATGAAATATCCAGCAACAAGGGTGGCCATTTCAAAGGATACAAAGAAAACAATCAAACAGAAATGGTCGAAGAAAAAATTAAATTAATTAAACGAAGTTTCAAACCAGAGCTGTTTTATTTTGCTGAAGGGCGCTTAACCAAAGAGCAGGTTTTAAAGGCACTAATCAGTAAGATCGAAGCAGTCGAAAAAAACGACTTGCAGGAAAGTTTTTTAAACCAGCTGAAATTAAGAGAATCCTATAGTTCAGTGGTATTCTCTGAATTTATGGCGGTTCCTCATCCCATCGAAGCACTGACCAAAGAAGGACATGTTGCGGTAGCTGTAGTACCAGAAGGGATTACTTGGAGTGAGGAGTGTCAAACGATTCAGCTAGTATTCTTGCTGTCACCGGATAAATTTGGGAAGTTTGAGATAGAAAAGGTTAGTCAAATGTTGGTAGAAATCATGGAAGATGATCACTTCAGGAAGGCGCTAGCTTTCAGCGATACTTTTGATAACTTTATCCATGCGTTTATTGAGCAATTTCAAAAAACAACATAGAAGGAGAAAACAATGGACTCTGAAAAATTACAAGAAGCTGCATTCGAAATTATTTTGAGTAGTGGGGATGCCCGAACTCTTGTACATGAAGGCTTCAAAAGTATGCGTGAAGGAAACTATGAAGAAGCTGAGGTACATTTGGAAGAAGCAAATGATTCACTAGTCAAAGCACACAAAGCACAAACCGAACTCTTACAGCAATATGCTAGTGGAGAAAAGATCGAGATGGAGATTATTATGGTGCATGCGCAAGATCATCTAATGACGAGCATGACACTTCGTGAAGTTGCCATCGAGATGCTGTCCTTATATCGAAAAGTATCGTAGGAAGAGACAGCGTCAATAAATAGAAATAAAAGGAGAACAGAGGATGGATAAGGAAACTGTTAGTCAATTAAAAAAAGAAACGGCACTGAAGAATTTTAGGTACAATCGTTTTCTGCTGCTTAGATATTTATTAGCCGGCTTTTTCTTTACTAATTTATACTGGCTGCTTTCTTTAGCCATGAGTAAAAGTATCTGGGCCTTGCTGCCGCTGGGATTAATTGTCCTTTCAGTTCCAGCTATCGCAGAACATTTACGTCTATACGGTTATCCATCAGATGATGTTCGCAACCAGTTAAAATGGCATCGATTGTATCAGATAACCCAATTGATAACGAATGTTATTTTGTTGGCGTCTGTTTTGACCAATCTAGGATTTGAACAAGCTTTTCCATTTTTCACAAATACTGTGACCAGCAAAGGCTTTGTCAGCTGCATCTTACTAGTCGGTAGTCTGTTGTCAGGAGTTATATTGAAGAGAATTAAGAGCATTTATAGTCAAAAAGACAAACATGCATCATACATTACAGAATTCAGTAAACTAAATAATTAATAAAGGGTGATTAAACATGGACGGATCAAATAATAAAGTCTTTGCTTTCTTAGAGAAAAACCTGATGGGCCCTATGGGGAAAATCGCGTCATTAAAAGTTGTGCGTGCAATCATGGGCGCTGGTATGGGTGCGATTCCATTTACGATCGTTGGTTCAATGTTCTTAGTGTTCAATATTTTGCCAATGACCTTCCCGTTTTTAGAAGACATCTTTAATGCGACGTTTTTCAAATTCAGCGACCTTTACATGTTAGCCAACAGTACGACGATGGGGATTTTGGCATTATACTTTTGTGTTGGTTTAGGGTATGAATATACAAAAATCATCGCTGAAGAAGATGATTTAAACATGGCGCCGATCACCGGAGCATTGCTAGCGATGTTTGCCTTCTTCCTTTCTATCCCTCAATTAGTGATGGATAATGGCACAGTGGTTCGTTTGACTGACGCGAAAGAAAATATTATCAACGGTTGGGCAATCGGCGGCGACGGGGTTTCTCGTTTGGGAACAGTCGGTATCTTTACTGGGATCATTATGGCGGTTATCGCCGTTCAGCTTTATCGTTTGTGTGTTTCAAAAAATTGGGTCATCAGAATGCCCGAGCAGGTTCCAGAAGGTGTATCGAGAGCCTTTACAGCCTTGATTCCAGCATTTATTGTTGCTTTCGTTATTCTGATTATCACTGGTGTACTGGTCTTATTTAACACAGATATTTTCCAATTGATTGCTATTCCGTTCGGGTTCGTAACGAACATGACCAGCAGCTGGTTAGGTGTCATGGTGATCTATTTCTTGATCCACGCGTTATGGATCGTAGGGATTCACGGAGCCAATATTATTTCTTCATTGATCGCACCGATTACTTTAGGCAACTTGGCGTTGAACGCTGATGGCGCGCATATCCCGTTAGCAGGTGAATTCCAAAACGCCTTCGTAACGATCGGCGGATCTGGTGCAACATTAGGCTTGTGTTTCTTCTTAGTTTATATGGCTAAATCAGAACAATTGAAAGTGTTAGGAAAAGCGGCAATCGTTCCTTGTTTATTCAATATCAATGAGCCGTTGATCTTCGGTATTCCATTGATCTACAATCCATTTATGGCGATCCCATTCTTCTTAGCACCAATGGTTTCAGCGACGATTGCTTACTTCGCGATCCAATTAGAATTGATTCGTCCGGTAATCGCCAATATGCCTTGGCCTTCACCTGTTGGCGTAGGAGCCTTCATCAGTACCGGCGGCGACTGGAAAGCAGCGGTAGTCGCAGTTATCTGTGCGGCTTCAGCCTTCGCCATCTACTTGCCATTTGCGCGTGCTTATGACAAGAAATTGGTTGATGAAGAATCAAGTGTAACGGAAGAAACTGCCGGAGAAAGTATTTCAGCATAAGAAAATAAAAGGACCTATGACAAAAATCTTGTCACAGGTCCTTTTTCCGAACAAACGGTGTGTCAGAAGTAGCTTCTTCTTCGCAAGCTACGCATACAGTTACTGCTAAGTTTCACTAAGCAGAGCTAGCATTCGGAAATAAGCCGAAA
>Ga0153985_1000063_pt1 | contig 32776 bp, 29 predicted proteins | sample TSGA069MetaG_FD_104715 | JGI IMG/M metagenome (GOLD analysis project Ga0153985, IMG submission 104715) | Attine ant fungus gardens microbial communities from Georgia, USA - TSGA069 MetaG | ecosystem: Host-associated > Fungi > Mycelium > Unclassified | place: USA: Georgia, Alexander Wildlife...
GAAGGAAACATTGATGGACCAATTGACCATGTCGGAATTTCTGATCAATAAGACCGTTCAAGAATTGAATCTTGATTTTTATGAACTAGGATTGAATGAGGAATTTGAGATCGTGACCGATGGGACGGTCATTAAACTGAATGCCTCCGGGCTGGCAACTTCAGACACACTACTGACCTATTATCTAGATCAAGCGTTAAAATTTTCTATGTTGAAAGAATGCTTTTTTGAGCAATTGTCTTCTTTATACGAATTTGCTACCAATCACTATCTAAGTCATAATCCCGTCTATAAAGAATTTAAACAGTTTAAACTGATCTTGAAAGAATACGACATTGAAGTGACGAAAGAGTTTCAGCTGGTGGGTGAAGAAAGTGAGATTCGGGAGTTTATTTTTCTCTTTTTTATGAAGGAATATTATTTGAACCATTCCCCTTTCCCAAAAGGTATCTTGGACAAAGAAAAAACCTTTGATCGATTCAATGAAAGTACTTGGCTGAATCCAGAACAGTCTGCCCGCATGCGGATTCGCAAGAAACATTATCTAGGTATTGTTTTGGCGCGGATGTCTAAAGGACATTTCATGCAAAACAGTGTGGAAAACGATTTAGTCTTGCCAAAACATTTAGTGATCATTGAAGATTTGAAGCGTTGGTTGCAGGAGATCTTGACGATCAACGATCAAGAAGTCCTAGAACGTGAGGCACGAGATATTTTGCGCTTCTTGATCGTTGAAGGCTGGTTGATCGACAACAATAGCTACATCGACCAAGAACAAACCTATATCCAACAATTAAACGAGCAGTTTATTCAGGCAGTCCAACAGCAGTTTTCGCTAACCACGGACACGTTGGCGCTGCTTCATGTCGAAACGACTACGATTCATTACCAGCTCTTGTCGTTTTCTTTTAGTTCTCGTTATGAATACCAATACATGGATGTCACATATTTTCTTGAGACGTATCCTGAATATGCTGCGTTTTGCCGCAACTATCTGGAAGAAAGTCGTAATCGACCGATCTTATGGAACAATAAAGAGTTTTTGTTTTTTAGATACCTAATTTTATTAGTTTCTACGATTCCACTAAAAGAGATTTTGGTTCCTTTATATGTCTGTGTTGATTTTTCGTTTGGTGATTCCTACAACCAGATGATCAAAAAGAATATTGAAAAAATTCTCGATTTGAATGTGCAATTCCAGAGTTACCCAGATGATCATACGCACCTGATTCTTTCAAACCTGCCATTTTATGGTGCGTTGGGGATCGACCATATTTTATGGCTAGCACCACCTAGACCCATCGATTGGGCCAATTTTACTGAAAAAATCAGCGTGATTCGCAGAGAACAATTTCAAACCAAAACGGCACAGTGAGCATCTTGCCGTTTAACTATCGAAAGCAGCGTCTGCCTCAAATGAAGGCAGGCGTTTTTTGCAGAAATCTACCATATGCAAAAAGCACACAGGGATCTATTGCCCTGATGAAGTGTTCGGATAAGGTCTGTGAAAAAGGACCATTTGATAGGATTTTTTTTTAGTAGAAAATTTGGTATGATAGAAAGAGAAGAAAAAGAGGTGCCTTATGATGGATGGGAAACAAACGAAGGCTGTGATTGGCCAGACATTGATCACCCTTTGTGAGACCAAAGAAGTGAATAAAATCAGCGTACAGGAGATCGCCGAAAAGGCGCAAGTCAATCGGCAGACGTTTTACTACCATTTTCCTGATAAAAAAGCTTTGATCCAATGGATCTATCGGCAAGATGCCCTGATTTTTTTGACGACAGAAGATGTCTCCCTTGATAACTGGGAAGAAGCCGCCTTGCGCATGCTGAAAGCAATGAAACAAGCGCCGGCCTTTTACCGCAAATCACTGGCTTATGACCGCGAGATCTTAATGAACGGTTTTTTACAGATCACAGAACCGCTTTTTCAGCGCTTGTTCTTGGAGGTCGATCAAGAGCAGCAATTGACGAAACAAGACATTCTATTTTATAGCCGATTCTTTTCCTACGGCTGCGGAGGCATTTTGGAAAATTGGATTCACAACGACTTTCCAGAGACCCCATTAGAGATTGCGACGCAATTGTTTCGTTTGGCGAAGGATGTGGAATTTTTTGGCTACCAAATCTATGAAAAAGAGGAGCAGTAAGCGATGACGAAAGTTTTATTTGTTTGTTTAGGTAATATTTGCCGTTCCCCCATGGCAGAAGCTATTTATAAAGCAGAAATAGCAAAACACAAGTTGGATTGGCAGATCGATTCGGCAGCGACCAGCTCATGGGAAGTCGGACATTCTGCTCATCCCGGAACCAAAAAAAGACTGCGTCAAGCAGGGATCTCTAGTGACGGTCTTATTTCACGGCAGATCACTGAAGCGGATTTTGCCACATTTGATTGGATCATCGGCATGGATGCGAACAATGTTGAAACACTTCAAGCGCTAGCACCTGCCGATACGACCGCAAAGATCCGTTCGTATTTGAGTGTTGTTCCTGGCAAAGAGGCTGAGGAAGTACCAGATCCTTATTATACAGGAGATTTCGAAGAGACCTATCAACTGCTGCAAGAGGGGATTCCTTATTGGCTAGAGGTTATTTCTTCTGAAAAATAAGGCGTGTTCGCTTGTATTTTATCAAAAATTTGCTAAAATAGAACCATGGAAATGCGAACGTATGTGTGGTTTTAGAAACTGCTGCAACGCGCAGAAAGGAATGTCCAATGGAAAAGAAACCATCGCCCATCAAACAATTGGGCAAACTCATTGTGATGACATCCACAACGTTGCTGGATACCTTTTTCAGTGATGATGCTGACAAGAAGAATCAGTCTGAGAAAGTCAAAGAAATCCGGCGAACGCTGCAAGAGGCAGCCGCTGCCAAGCATCTGGTCGTGCTGCAAGTAAAAACAGAGAAATTGGGTGGTTTTGAAACCGTTACCGGCTGGATCGTCGGCAAAACGGTAGCAAAAGAACAAGTTGTCTTGAAATTACAAAGCGACCGTCAGCAGCTGCGGATTATTCCCCTGCATCATGTGCTGAAAGTTAGCACCTTGAATACAAAACCCGGCTTGTAAACAAGCCTGTGCATAGCAAAAAAACCGCTGCGTCATTAGACATAGCGGTTTTTTAATTGCTAGTTACGCGTGCTTGTTTTTGACTTCTGCGAGTCGCCAAGCGGTCATCACAGCGATCAGTTCGTAAGGGATCGGCTGTGCAAAAGAAAACTGGACCGCCCCTTTACTGGTCTTGTATGGTTGTAAGTCCTCTTGGAAGGCCGTGATCGCAGAAGGCGTGGGATAAAAGCCTAGATGCTGTTTGGCGCAGGCAAAATGTACGATATTTTCTCCCTGATGATAAGTAGGCATTTGATAACTGATCTTTTCAACCGCTTCAGGTAAAACGGCTTTGATGGTTTGACGGACCTTTCTTAAAATCGCTTGTCGTTCTGCTGGAGCTGCTGCAATGTATTGGTCAACTGTCGTAATGGCTGTTGTCATAGGCCACCTCCTGCCTTTAGTATACGGCAAACCCCGTAAGAAAAAAAGGAGCCTGTCAGTGGGTAGCTGACAGGCAAGGAGTAAAAATGAAAAGTGTTAGTTAGGGTTGTTTGTTGGGTTATGTATACTATACTGTCCAAATATGAATTTTTTGTGGAGAAAAGATTGGAAAGTGTTTAAGTTTGCTGGCTGCGAAAATAAGTAAAAAAAGACCCGTCGGTGGGTGGCCGACGGGAAGGAGTTAAAAATGAAAAAGTGTTAGTTAGGGTTGTTTGTTGGTATACATAGAGTATACGAGATAAATATGAATATTCTGTGACAAATCTTTTCGGAAGTTCTTAAGAAACCGTAACGGTTTGGTTACAGAGAAAGGTTCTTTTCATCAAAACGGTTTTTCAACGTACGATACAAATCAATGTATTGCCGATCGTCTGCCGCATAATCCCAAATATAACTCATTTTTTCTGGTTTGAGTTTTTTCATCAACTGATTGGAACTAACGATGACATCATAATTTTCTTGCTGGTTTAGATCATAAGGTTCTGCTGCTACGAAGGTCAAGTCATGTAGGAATTGATTCAATCCTTGAACGACTAAGAAATTATCTTCTAACGCAACCCCTACCCGTAAACGATTCGAATAACGGATTTGATCATAAAACGGCAGCAGGGCGTGGGTATACATCGTTGCCATCTGCTCTTGGTTTTCATCATTGATATAGTCCACCGCTGATTCTTCGCGATAGTTCGTTAAGAATTCATCGATTTTTTGCTGCAGCTGCTCTTCAGCAGACCCGCGATTGATCGAGGGTGTCAGCAAGCGATAGATATTTGGAAACGGCTGACGGAAAACGTAGTTGCCGAAAGTCACATTGATTAAATTACCCACGACCAATGGCTCGTCTAACAGGCCAGGTTGTGAAGCAAAGAAGGTTGCTTTCATCTCTGCTAACAAGTCTGCGACTAACGGATAAACTGGGTTTTGTTTGCTTGAAAAGAATTGCAAGGTTTGTTGCAAAGCTTCTTCTTCAGGACTCAAGTAGAATGGGAAGATTTGCGCCATCAAATAAATAAACCCTGATTCGCCTTTTAATTGTTTGTCTGTCATTGAAACTTCAGGATCAACGACTTGTGTCAAACGCTCAAAATCGAAATATGGATTATTTTTCATCAGGAAATTGTACCGCTTGTCGTATTTGGCAAAATTCCCTTTTTTGATTCGTAAAAGAATCAAGGCGGCGAAATACTTCAACTCTAATCGGCCAAGATAAGAATGAGTCATTGGGAAATACTCCGTGAATCGATCCACCATTTTTTCTGTCTCACTCTCAGCGATCGCAAATGGCCATTCTATTCCACGAGTACCTAACCAAATGATATTGAATAGGGAGAGCCGCACAAGACGCTCATCGCCCACTAAGTTTGATTCAGTGTACGTAAAGCGAAGCTGAAATTGCTTCAAATGTTTTTTTAGATGTTCAAATTTGCGAGACACCGTTGAACGACTGACATCGTATTTTGCACAAAAATCCGTGATCGTAGGATTGTCTTCATTCAGCATGTAAAGAACATATAAGAACGGAACGCTTTTATTCAATAAATAGAAGCGGTATTCATCGATCGTTACCGCGATATTCTGAGGCTGTAATTTACCGCCACGACCGAGTATCGACATATGATCCGGAGTTAACTCAGTTAGATCTTGGTCGATCTCAGTCAACTCTATAAAAGCTTGTTGGTAGCTTAACTCCATTTCCTTTGCCAATTGTGCGATTGGGTGGCTAGGGTTTTGCAGAGTCAGCATACGCCGGAATATTTTAAATTTAATTAATGTTTGCGGGTCCATCATAAGTTCTTCATAAAACATAGGTATCCTCCTTTGTGGCTCTATTGTATCTTTTTTTTACGAAACTGTCAGTCTTTTTAATCAAAAAAATAGCCTACCCTTTAAAAAAAGGTAGGTTATTTTCATCTTTTTAACTAATTTAGGCTGAAACAGGGTCTTTTTTGAACCACGACCATAGCAAACCGATCAAAAATCCGATCGCAGCTGGTACGACCCACCCCATCCCGATTTGGAAAAAGGGCAGATAATCTGACGCAAAAGACAAGATTCCTTGCACGAAAGCGTTGTTGGTAATCACTGCAGGACTCGCATTTAAGCCGTCGATGATTGCAGCGATCAACGTGAAGTATGTCGTCATTCGATAGACACTGGCACGATGGTTAAATAATGGACTGATGATCGCCAACAAAATCAAAGTGATCGCCAGTGGATAGATAAACATCAAGACTGGAATAGAAAACTCGATGATATTGGTCAAGCCGACATTAGCGAAGATCGCTGGTAAGATACTTGTCAAAGCGATAAAGAATCCGTAGCTTTGCTTTGGAAACAATCCAGCAAAGGTTTCGGAAAAGGCCGTGATCAAACCAATGGCGGTTTTTAAACAGGCAGAGATGACGATCAATGCCAATAGCAGACTGCCGACAGTGCCAAGGTAATGGTTGGCGATTTGTGCCAAAGCGATCCCACCGTTTTCGCTGATGGGAAACTGGCCTAAACTTTTGGTTCCCATATAAGAAAGTAAGGTATAGATGATCCCCATCAACACGATGCTGACAGAGCCGGAAAGGATCGTGTCTTTTGCGACCGTCGCAGGTTTCTCAACCCCCATATTGCGAATCGTTGAGACGATGATGATCCCGAAGGCTAAAGATGCCAGCGCATCGAGAGTATTGTAGCCGTTTGTGAAACCAGTAAAGAAAGCATCGCTTTGATAGCTAGGATAGATCGGCGCATCGCTGATGGTTCCTAGTGGTTGCCAAAAGGCAAAAAAGAGCAAAACTCCTAGTAAGACCAGAAACAAGGGATTTAGAAACTTCCCTACATAATCTAAGATTTTGCTAGGTTTGCGTGAAAACCACCAGGCAGCTCCAAAAAATAGGGCAGAGAACAACGCCAATAACCAAGTTTGCATGTCTGATGAAACATGGGGAGCGATCCCGATCTCATAAGAAGTAGTAGCCAAACGAGGCAGAGCAAAGAATGGCCCAATCACTAAATAAAGCAAAATCGTAAATATCATTGCATAGCGGCGATTGATCCGAGAAGCTAATTCAAAAACACCGCTGCTTTGGGAAACGCCAATAGCAATGACCCCTAAAAATGGCAAGCCGATCCCTGTAACTAAAAAGCCAAGGTTGGCTAAGCCGACATTCGCGCCAGCTTCTTGTCCCATGTGAACGGGGAAAATCAGATTTCCGGCACCAAAGAAAAGACCGAAAAGCATTGATCCAACATACATGTAATCCTTAAACTGTAACTTTTTTTCCATAAATGAAAGCTCCTATAATTCCTTAGTTTTAAAAAAAATAACAAAGTTTCTAACAAATAGCAATGGTTTTTTGTGATTTTTTGATAAATTCTGACAATTACTCCTCCTGCAATAAAAAAACACTTAGCATTGAATTCTTCCAAGCTTACTGAAAAAGGACGAAAAAGCTCGGAAGAAGACCGCTAAGTGTTTCAAGACAGAAAATTAATTCAACACACGGGAAAGGAATTCTTTGGTGCGTTGCTCTTTTGGATGAATAAAGATATCTTCAGGCGTCCCTTGTTCGGCAATGACACCTTGATCCATAAAGATGACCCGATCAGACACTTCTTTGGCAAAGCCCATTTCGTGGGTAACGATCACCATCGTCAAGCCAGTATGAGCTAACGTATTCATGGTCTTCAACACTTCACCGACCATTTCTGGATCTAGCGCAGAAGTCGGCTCATCAAACAACATGACATCTGGATTCATCGATAAGGCACGGGCAATGGCTACCCGTTGTTTTTGTCCACCTGAAAGCTGGGAAGGCTTGGCATTGGCATATTGAGCCATACCGACTTGCTCCAGATTTTCTTTGGCAGTCGCTTCTGCTTCTTTGCGATAACGTTTCAAAACAGTGACTTGGCCCGTCACGCAGTTTTCTAATACATTCATATTGTTGAATAGGTTAAAGGATTGGAAAACCATTCCTAGATGCGTACGGTATTTCGGCAAGTCATAGCCTTTTTCCAGCACATTTTCACCTAAGTAGATGATTTGCCCACTGGTTGGCTTTTCTAATAAGTTGATGCAGCGAAGAAGTGTAGATTTTCCTGAACCAGAAGAACCGATGATCGTGACAACTTCTCCTTTATTAACAGACAAACTGATGTCTTTTAAGACTTCGTTGTCGCCAAAACTCTTTTTTAAATGGTCAATTTCAATGATTGCTGACATGTTCTTCCTCCTTATTCGTTCGGGTTGATGTCTTCTAATTTGACATACGCACTGGGACCATCCATTTTGCGTTCAACAAAGCGCAAGATCTGGGTGGCACTGATGGTCAAGACTAAGTAGATCACACCGATGATCGCAAATGTTTGGAAGTATTGGAAGTTCGTTCCAGCGGCTGATGTACCTTGGAAGAAGAGGTCTGCAACACTGATGACACTTAAGACGGCAGTATCTTTGATATTGATAATGATCTCATTTCCGGTAGCTGGTAAAATATTGCGCATTACTTGCGGCAACACGACTTTGATCATGGTTTGCCAATGAGTCATTCCGATCGCTTGAGCTGCTTCAAATTGGCCGTCATCTACAGCAAAAATCCCCCCACGAACGATTTCAGACATGTAGGCACCGGTATTGATGGAAACGATCAGCACGGCTGCCAGCGTGCGATTCATGGAGACACCAAAGGCCAAAGCGGTTCCGTAGAAAATAACCATTGCTTGAACCATCATTGGGGTGCCGCGGAAAACTTCGATATAAATGGTCAGTAAACCATTGACGATGCGTTGGAAGAAACGTCCTACTGGATTTTCTGAAAGCGGCAATGTCCGGAAGATACCGACTAAAAGACCGATAATCAATCCGATGATCGTTGAAAGGATCGCGATGAATAAGGTCAAGCCAGCGCCTCGTAAAAAGAGCATGCCGTAATCATCAATGATTTTTTTAAAATCAGCGATCAGACCTTGATCCGCTGTTTCTCCGCTGGCATCTGCAGGTTGATCTAAGACTGCTTGATCCATCAGGGAAACCCGTTCTTCTTCAGAAATTCCTGCAAGAATCTCATTGACTTTTTCAACATCGGGATCGCCTTTGCGCATTCCGACTGCTACTTGGACGTCTTCTGGGTTGGTTTCAAAACCGGCTCCTTCATCGAACTCGACCATCTTCAAATCAGGATTTGCACCGACGGCAGTGACGCCTTCTGGACGTTCGCTGACGTAGCCGTCAATGATGCCCGAAGCTAAAGCAACGCGCATGGAGGAGAAGTCCCGCATGGCTTGTTCTTTTTGGACCTCAGGGATTTGATCTATGACGGTATAATGGAAAGTATTCAGCTGGGCAGTGATTTTTGCCCCCGAAAGATCAGCGAGGCTTTTGGCATCGGCGAACTCGCCATCTTTACGAACCACTACCACCAAATCTGATTCATAGTAAGGATCGGTAAAATCAATTTGCTCGCGACGTTCGGCAGTTGGTGACATACCAGCGATCACAGCATCGATAGTCCCCGCTTGCAAAGCTGGCGGCAAACCGTCCCATTGAGTTTTGACGATCACTAATTCTTTGCCTAAGCCTTCAGCGATTCGTTTGGCGATCTGGACATCGTAACCGCCGGCAAACGCCGAGCCTTCTTCCCCAGAAATCGGCACGGCACCATTGGCGTCCGTCGTTTGCGTCCAGTTAAATGGGGCATAGCCTGCCTCCATACCGACACGGAATTGTTCCGCAGGCGTTTGGTCATCCGCTTGCACGGTTAGGGGCAGCTGAATGAGGGTTAGACAGAGGGCGAAGACTGCCCAGATCCAATTATTTTTTTTCATTTTTTCTCTTTCCTTTCACGAGTTGGACAAGCAGGTAAGGATGAAAAAGCAAAAAAACAGCCGTACTCCATGATTGGAAAACGGCTGTTGACAGGTCATCGTCGACAAACCTTTCACAAAACATAGCGCAACTTAGACAAGCTAAGACAGTCCGCAAATTGTTCATTTGCGGCCCAACAAAATCGATGCAAGCAAAACCGACCTTGTTTCGGCGATGTTCCCTAGCTCTGCTGTAAACGTGTTGCTTCACTCAGCAGGATTAATGAACCTCGCGACCTCTACCTAAATGTTAAAGGGTACTCGTATTTAATTTGATTCTTCTCAGAGTTTAGAAGAAAAGCACCCAAATGTCAATTCTTTTTAACAAAAAAACGACCATTTCCCTATTTTTATCAAAGAGAAAGCGGATCGTTTTTACGAGTGTCTATTGGAACCCTTAAGCGACTTTCGCTTTTGGTTCACGGCCTAAAACAGCTTGGATGACTGTCAAAGCAAGCAATAAGCCAAGTGCTAGATAGATGAGGCTTGAGTATTGTGTAACGCCCCAATCTTGTCCGAAGGTACGGTAAACCACAAGGACGATGGCTTGAATGATTGCTGTGATGACATTTAAAAAGCCGAATGCCCATAAATTGCCATTTTCTTTACGTGCTAAATAGAAGATAGAGAAATATAAGCTGACTGCCAACCAACCGAAACTGATAATGATCATTGCCCAATAAATAATAGCTGCTACCAATGTATTTCACCTCACTTTGATTCGTGACTAGTTTACCACGTTTTTTGTTCCTTGTCATGAAGGAATCTCTTTCTTTGTGAGGCAAAAAACAAAGAGCAAAAGCAGTAATGAAAAGATCATCTGCTATTGGTTGGTTTGCTGAAAAGGGACGGTTTTTCTAGATTGGTTCATTTTCAGCTGTGTATAATAGAAATAAACTGTTTTTTGCAGAAAACTACGAGTTAAGAATCAATTAATAATTAGTTAATAGCTGATTTAGATCTGCTTGCTAGAATGAGCACAGAAGCAAGCAAGGAGGAAGTAAAAATGGAAAATGTTCTTAAAATCAAAGGATTAAACAAACGTTACGGCAAACAGCAGGCGTTACATGATGTCGATCTAACGATCGCTAAGGGAGATATTTATGGATTGGTGGGGAGAAATGGTGCTGGGAAGACGACCCTATTAAAAGCGATCGTTCAGTTGATCCAACCAACTAGTGGCAGTCTGCAGTTGTTTGATGTTGAAGGCGGCAAAGTGTACACTCAGATGCTGAAACGGGTCGGTAATGTGATTGAGACCCCAGTTGCTTACGACCAATTGACCGCAGAGCAAAATTTGAACTATTATTGCAAAATCAGCGGGGTGGTGGAACCTGAGGCGGTCAGTAAAGCATTGGCGTTTGTCGGATTGACCAATGTTGGCCACAAGAAATACCGTGATTTTTCTTTGGGTATGAAACAAAAGCTAGGCTTAGCCATCGCTTTATTGAACCAACCGGATTTTCTAATACTAGATGAGCCGATCAATGGCCTGGATCCTGTAGCGATCGTTGAGTTTCGGGAGCTGCTTTTACGATTGAATCAAGAACGCGGCATGACGATTTTGATTTCCAGCCATATTTTAGAAGAGTTGTACTTAGTGGCTACACGTTTTGGGGTCATTAGTGAGGGGCGTCTGATCAAAGAGATGACCAAACACGAATTCGATCTGATGGCGAAACGGTTTATTCAATTAGAAGTGGATGATGTAGCCACAGCTAGCCGCTTGCTAGAGAGTCAGCTGATTTCCGAATATAAAGTCGTCAGTGACCACAAAATTCATATTTATCAAGAGAATGTGTTGATTCGTGACCTGGTCCGTCAGCTGGTTTATGAAGGGATCGCTATCGACCGGATTTCTTTTGAAGGGGAAAATCTAGAGTCGTATTTCAAAGAGTTAGTAACAAGTGAAGGGGGAAATTAAGATGTTGAATTTTATTCGAGCCGATTTGTATCGTTTATCAAGAAGTAAAAGTTTTTGGATCACAGAAGGAATTATTTTATTGTTGGTGATTTTATCCGTTGTTTCCAATGGTAGTGTAGGGGTCACTCTTGGGGATAGTACGCAAACAGCAGGCAGCCTTACGGAAATGACTGGCTTTCTGGCGATCCAGACCAGTCTGTCTTCCATGTTGCTGTATTACTCCTTGCCATTGGTGATGCAGGTCTTAGGCAGTGAGTACACGAAAGGGACCATGAAGAATATCATTACCGTTGGTGTCTCCAAACCCGCTTATCTTTTTGGGAAATTCTTGGTTTATACATTGGTGCTGGTCTTACAGATCGTCGCGATTTGTTTGGTGAGCTTTGTAGCGGGAACGGTTATTGGGGGGATTGGTTATAATGACCTTTCACAGATAGAAAACTTGTTGTATTATTTCGTTAGTTTTGTACTGATTTTATTAGCGACTTCCTCTTTTGCAGTGCTAGTTTTGTATTTGACCAAAAATACAGCGGTCAGCGTGTTGGCGACGATTTTTATTCCGATGGCCTTTGCGATTGCCCGAATCTCTTTACCCAACTGGAAGTTTTTAGAATACTTGGACTTTCAAGGCGGTTTAGAGATGGTGACCATGACTACTTTCCAAACATGGGAAACAGTCCAACCCATTTTTCTTGGGAGCCTGATCAGTTTATTGCTTTGCCTCTTGGCTGCGCATCTGGTGTTTAAGAGACAAGAATTGTAAGAGCAGAAAAACGCCCAACCGTATCGACTAGTGAAGGTCGAGCGATTGGGTGTTTTTTGTGTATAGCCATGAGTTAGTGGGATTCAACGGACTGCTGCCAAAAAAGGGTCAAACGAAACGTCTCTTCGGTTGTATCCAATTGGATCTTGCCGTCTAATGCATTAGTCAATGCCGCGATGATATACAGACCAAGTCCGGCTTGCTGTTTATGCCGTGAAAGGTCTTCGGTATAAAAGCGGTGGGTCAATTTTTCTGGGTGCTGGATCGGTGATCTCAGCTGATTTTCCTGTTGGAAAACGATGCGATCTCCTTGCTGATTCAAGCGGATCGTCCCCGTTTCACTGCCATGTTCCAGCAGGTTACCAAGGACATTTTGGAAAATTCGTTGCCAGCTTTTTTTATCTGAAATGATCATGATGTTGGGTTGGATCGCAACCGTCAGTGATAAATGGTTTTCCTCAAAAGAAGGATAAAGCTGGAGCAGTTCTTCTTCCAATAAACGAGAAAGATTGAATTCTTCCAAAGTCAAAGCGAGCTGATTGTCTTTGAGACGCTGATAGGTCAACAACTGTTCCAGATGATTTTCGACTTTTTCTAGGTTGCTGCTGACTTTATCCAGCAGCTGTAGTTGTTGCGGGGTGAGGGTCGCATCGGCTTGCAGCAGTTGTGTGTAGCCGCTGGCGACCGTCAAAGGTGTGCGTAAGTCGTGAGAGATATTTTGAATGGCTTGTTCCAACTGCTGGTTTTCTTGCAGCATTTGATAGTGTTGCTGCTTATTTTTTCTAAGTATCTGATTGTTTAACAAGGCGATCGCTTTTAAAGCGGGGACGCGGGTCTGTAAATGGATCTCTTGATTTGTTTCGATTTCGCTGATTCTTGTTAATTGCTGGTGGTACTTTTTTAGATCATATAGTAAGAAAAACCAATAGCCAAACAATAACACAACGATCAGAGCGGCGAAAAACTGAAGTATATGCATGAGGTTCCTCCTTTTTAAGCTAGCTTGACGCCGATGCCCCAGACAGTATCGATATACGCTTCATCTGGATCGAGTGTTTTGATTTTGCTGCGTAAATGGCTGATATGGACATTGATCGTGTTTTCTTCACCGTAGTAAGGTTCTTGCCAAACAGCTTCATAGAGCATTTCTTTGGTATAAACTTTTTTGGGGTTCGCTAAGAGCAGGGAAAAAATCTCAAACTCCTTTTTCTTTAACTGAACCGTTGCCTCTCCTCGTTGCAGCTGAAACGAGTCAGGCAACAGTTGAATGTTTTTATACGAGTGGCTGCTGGCAACTGGAGGGGGTTGTTTATTTGTTCGCAATTGAACAATGATACGTGCCTTTAATTCTTCGACATTGAAGGGTTTGGTCAAGTAATCATTGGCCCCCGCCAGCAAAAGGGTGGAAACATCGGCTGGTTCATCTAAGGCAGTCAAGATAATGACGGGGACCGTGGAGGTTTGGCGAATCTCTTGCAAGACTTGTGTCCCATCTTTACCGGGGAGCATTCGATCTAGCAAAATCAAGTCGAAAGCATCTTGCTGAAAAAGCAGCAGACCTTCCGTGCCTGAATAGGCTTGCTGGACGGTATAGTCAGCTGCTAAAATAGTAGCCAACATTTCGCTGATCTCATTGTTGTCTTCGATAATCAAAATTTTCATTTGGTTTTCCCATTCTTCTTGTATTTATTGCATTTATTATAAGCAATTCCGCAAGAAAAAGCATTAGTTGCTTTTAAAAAAGAAAATGGCTGATTTTTCGCAAAAACGGTTCTTTTTCGGTTAGAATAAGAGAAAAGCCATAAAGGAAGTTCGAACGATGAAGGTATCTATTGAGCAAGCAATCGCAACGGTCACCGCCGCATCATCCGTGACCTTTTTGACGGGTGCCGGTGTTTCAACCCCGTCGGGCATTCCTGATTACCGTTCCTTAAAAGGGGTCTATCAAGGACTGGCCCAGCCAGAGTATTTGTTAAGCCATGACTGTTTAGAAAACGAACCGGAAACATTTTATCAGTTCGTCAAGCACCTCTACCATCCTCAGGCCCAGCCGAACATCATTCATCAAAAAATGGCTGCGCTGCAAACGAAAAAAACAGTTTGGGTCGTTTCACAAAACATCGATGGACTGCATGAAAAAGCGGGGAGTCACCAAAGAATCGATTTTCACGGCTCCTTGTACAACTGTTATTGCCGAAAATGCGGTAATCCGGTACCTTGGCAAGCGTATTTGCAGGATTGGCACCATGCAGGATGTGACGGTCAGATTCGGCCGGCGATCGTGCTTTATGGGGAAGGATTTACGGATGAAACCATTGAGGGAGCCATTCAAGCCGTTGCTCAAGCCGACCTGACGGTGGTCGTGGGGACTTCGCTGCAAGTCTATCCTTTTGCAGGGCTAGTCGATTACAGCCAGCAGGTGTTGGTCATCAATAAGGAACCATTGGCGATCCCGAATGAATATGGCATGTTGACCGCAGCAGCCGAAACGTTTTTCCAGAAAATTGAATGAAGGAGTTTATGATATGACACAACGTACCGAAAAAGAGAAAATGATTGCTGGCGAATTGTACTTTTCCCCAGATCCAGAATTGGTGGCAGACCGGAAATATGCCCGTGAACAAATGAACCTGATCAACCAAGAAACTGATACAAAAATCAAAGAGCAGTTACTAAAAGAAACTTTCGGCTCTGTGACTGGTCGAATCTATATCGAACCGAATGTCCGCTTTGATTATGGCTACAATATTTCTGTCGGCAAAAACTTCTATGCTAACTACGACTGTGTGCTATTAGATGTTTGTCCAATTACCTTTGGTGACAACTGTATGCTGGCACCCAATGTTCGGTTGTTTACGGCGACTCATCCATTGCATCCGGTCAAACGAAATAGCGGCTTAGAATTAGGGGCACCGATCGTGATTGGCGATAACGCGTGGATCGGTGGCGCGGCCACGATTTTGCCGGGGGTGCGCTTAGGTAACAATGTCGTGGTGGGGGCTGGCAGTGTGGTCACAAAATCATTCCCAGACAATGTTGTGCTGGCGGGAAATCCGGCACGGGTCATCAAGACGATCGACTTGGAAGAAGAAAACAACCAGCAAGATCCTTTGGCTGTTCAGCGAGCGGCAATTGATGACCTTGATTGGCAGCTCACGCATCTTTTAGAAAAACGCATGAGTACAGTTAATGAAATCGTGCAATTGAAGAAAAGTAGTCAGTTGCCGGTTTTAGATGAAAATCGTGAAGAGAAAGTGCTGAAAAATATTCGGCAGGCGATTTCAAATCAAGCCTATGAGGAAACGATTTTAGCCATGTTTCAATCAATTATGAAACACTCAAAAACCTATCAAGAGAATCAATTGGAGGAATGAGTATGGATGGAGCAACACGTCGAGAAACGATTTTAGCGGCATTGAAGCAAGCGGACAAAGCGATCAGTGCCAGCAAACTGGCAGAATCACTAGGAGTCAGTCGCCAAATCATCGTTGGGGACATTGCCTTGCTGCGAGCAGCCGGTGAAGCGATCGCGGCCACTGCTCGCGGCTATCGACTGCAAGCACTGTTGAATGAGGCGGGGCATGTCAGCAAGCTAGCGGTGCAGCATCGGCCTGAACAAACCGAAGAAGAATTGCGGATTTTTGTCGCTTGTGGCGTGGAAGTGGTCGATGTCATCGTTGAACATGAAATCTATGGAGAGATCACTGGCAATTTGCAGATTCAAACAGACCAAGACGTGACTGATTTCATCAACAAAACCAAACATGCAGAAGCCCGCTTGCTCTCAGATTTAACCAATGGGGTACACTTGCATACGTTGCGTTACACCGATCCTGCGGCTCTGGAAAAAGCCAAACAACAGTTAGCAGAAAAAGGCATGCTCTATCAAAATTGAGGCGTAAACCATTCTGGCAAGGACGCTATCGGCAGTCTTGGGGAACACTTAGATGAAAAAATTGTGATTTTTTGTTGACAAGGCGTTCATTTTCCAGTAAAGTACAACTCAACAAGAATAATGAATCTGTTGAGAAGGAAAGTAACCGCGGATACTTTAAAGAGAGACTCTGGTTGGTGGAAAGAGTCAAGTCAGAAGCGATGAAAAATGGCCTTGGAGGATTGATTGTCGATAAGTAGGCAATCACGGATGCGCACTACCGTTACAAAGTGCACCAATCTCTAGCACGGCTAGACGTTGAGTTGAGGGAAGGGAAACCTTCTAAACAAAAGGTGGTAACACGAGTATTCGTCCTTTTACTAGCAAACGCTGGTAAAAGGACTTTTTTTATACACAAAAATCAAATAGCACCACACACGAAGAATTGGTAAGTACAAAAGCACGTTTTTTCAACAGAGAGCTTCGGTAGCTGAAAAGAAGCATCAAACGACTTTTAGAAAATGGCCAAGGAGTGATTCGTTCCGAGCAGTAGTTTGCAAGGCGACGACGGTAGCGACCGTTATCTGGCTAGAGTATGATCGTACTCGAAAAGGAGCTGTATGCGAGTACAGCTTAAACTGAGGTGGTAACACGCAAAAAGGCGTCCTCAAACAAGTCACAGGTGACTTGTTTGAGGATGCCTTTTTTTATTGAAAAAGACAAGAACTAGGGGGAAGACGATGATTTCATTAAAAGATATATCAGTAACATTCAATCAATCAAAGAAACCCGCGATCCAAGCGGTCAAAAACGTATCGATCGAGATCGACAAAGGGGACGTGTACGGCATCGTGGGTTACTCAGGCGCCGGGAAAAGTACACTCGTCCGTGTGATCAACTTATTGCAGCGCCCAAGCAGCGGCAGCGTCGTCGTCAACGGCACGGAGCTGACCACACTTTCTGCGAAAGACCTGCGAGAAAAACGGAAAACGATCGGAATGATCTTTCAGCACTTCAACTTGATGGACAGCCGCAATGTTTTTGATAACGTGGATTTTTCCTTGAAATATGGGGGACGGTCCAAACAGGAACGTCATCAAAAAGTAACCGAGCTGCTGACGCTTGTTGGATTGGAAGAAAAAGCCCAAGCGTTTCCTAGCCAACTATCTGGAGGGCAAAAGCAGCGGGTCGCCATTGCCAGAGCTTTGGCAAATGATCCAGAGATCTTGCTGTGCGATGAGGCAACTAGCGCCCTTGATCCGAAAACGACCTTACAGATATTGGCTTTGTTGAAAAAATTAAATCGGACTCTCGGTTTGACCATCGTGATCATTACCCATGAAATGCAAGTTGTCAAAGAAATCTGCAACAAAGTGGCAGTGATGGAAGACGGTGAAGTTATTGAGCAAGGTTCGAGCGTTCAGATTTTTAGCCAACCAGAAAAACCATTGACCAAAGATTTCATCCGAACGGCGACGCACATCGACCAAGCCTTAGAAACGATCCTCGGCAGTTCGAAGTTTTCTTCCTTGGCACCGAATGAATGGCTGGTGGAGCTGTCCTACGTGGGGGATCAAACCAATGAACCACTGATCGCCCAATTGTACAGTCGCTACAAAGTGACCACCAATATTCTTTACGGTAACGTGGAGATCTTGCAAGAAGTGCCGATCGGCAGCTTGGTCGTTAGCTTATCCGGAGAGTACCAACAGCGCAAACATGCCTTAGAATATTTGAAGTCTCAAGGAGTGTACACCAATATTTTAAAAGAAAATCATGCAGAACCATTAAACAATGTGATTAAAGGAGGATTTTAGATGGCTGCCTTATTAGAAAGATATTTTCCCAATGTTGTTGCGATCCAAGATGAATTTGTCGCAGCAACGATCCAAACCTTGTATATGGTTTTTTGGACCTCCTTGATCGCGGGCATCTTAGGCATCTTGTTAGGGATCGTCCTGGTAGTGACTCGACCGAGTGGAATTTTAGAAAATCGACCACTCTTTGAATTTCTCGATAAGGTCATCAATGTGGTCCGCTCGATCCCTTTTATTATCTTATTGACGTTGCTAGGAACCTTTACCCGATTTCTTGTGGGAACGACGATCGGCGAAACAGCAGCATTGGTTCCTCTGATTGCTGGGATCATTCCTTTCTTTGCTCGGCAGATCGAGATTGCCTTGCTAGAAGTTGACCCCGGTGTCGTGGAAGCAGCCGAAGCGATGGGCACCAGTCCTTTCGGCATCATTTTTCGGGTCTATTTGCCAGAAGGCGTGGCGGGAATCATTCGGGTCTCTGCATTGACCGTGATCAATGTGATCGGATTGACCGCCATGGCAGGAGCAGTTGGCGCTGGCGGTTTAGGTAACTTAGCCATCACCCGCGGGTACAACCGATTCCAGACCGATGTCACGATCATGGCGACCTTGATCATCTTAGTATTCGTTTTTATCAGTCAATTTGTCAGCAACCTACTCATTAAACGAGTATCACACTGACCACCACTTACGTACAAATAAAAAAACAAGCAAGTCTATGGAGGAAGAAAAAATGAAAAAAATCGTACAATCAATCGTCTTAGGGGCAGCATTATTATTTATTACCGGATGCGGAAACAATGGCAGTGCCGCAGCCACTGATCAAGAAGAAGTCACTGTGAAATTAGGAGTGATTGGCGCGGACACCGATGTCTGGGATGATGTCAAAGATCGTTTGAAAGACGAAGGCATCAATTTAGAATATGTCCAATTCTCTGATTACAATCAACCCAACGCAGCATTAGCGGATGGTTCCATTGACCTCAATTCATTCCAACACCAATTTTTCTTGGACAATTATAATAAAGAATTTGGTACCGATCTCGTATCGATCGGCAATACAGTCAACGCGCCATTAGGCATTTATTCCGACAAAGTGACGGATGTCAACGACTTGGCTGAAGGAGCTAAAGTTGCGATCCCGAATGATGTGACCAATGGTGGTCGGGCATTACTCTTGTTACAATCAGCTGGATTGATCAAAGTGGATGAAGCAGCCGGACAAACACCAACGGTCGCGGATATTACTGAAAACCGTTTGAATTTAGAAATTTCGGAACTTGATGCAGCGCAAACAGCCCGGGCACTTTCCGATGTCGATGTTTCTGTTATCAATAGCGGCATGGCGGTAGATGCAGGATTTGTGCCTACCGAAGATGCAATCTTTTTAGAGCCTGTTGATGAAACGGCCCGTCCTTACGTCAACATCATTGCCGCCCGTAAAGAAGATGAAGACAATGAAGTTTACCAAAAAGTGGTTGCTGCTTACCAAACAGAGGATACGAAAAAAGTCATCGAGGAAACGTCAAAAGGATCAAGTGTTCCTGCTTGGGAAACCTTTGGGGCAAAATAAGTACCACGTAATTTGATATAAAATTGAAAAAACATGTATAAAAAAGGAGAGATTTGATTATGACAACAGCAACTATTACAAAAGCAACGATTAAACCATTTATCCAAGAGCGTTTAGCCGCTTATCAAGCCTTGGCATTAGATATCCATAATCACCCAGAAGTCAGCAACTATGAGTTTTACTCAGCCGATGCCCTGATCGCCCAATTAGAAAAAGAAGGCTTTGCTGTTAAAAAGGATGTCGCAGGACATCGTACCGGCTTTGATGCCCGCTATGTCAGTGGAAAACCGGGCCCAACGATTGCCTTTTTAGCTGAGTACGATGCGTTACCAGGGATCGGTCATGCTTGTGGGCACAATCTCTTCGGGACTTATTCCGTCTTAGCAGCCAGTGCCCTGCAACCTTTCATCGATGAGCTAGGCGGGGAGATTCGAGTCTATGGGACGCCAGGAGAAGAAGGTGGGGAAAATGGTTCCGCTAAAGGCAGTTTTGTCCGTGAAGGGTTCTTCAATGATGTCGATGCCGCTCTTTGTGTCCATCCAGCCCATCGCTATGGCAAAACGACAGCGTCATTAGCCAATGATCCAGTGGATATCAAGTTCTATGGTCGAGCTTCCCATGCGGCAGCTGCACCAGAAAAAGGCATCAACGCGTTAGAAGCATTGCTGCAAGTCTTTAACGGGATCAATGGATTGCGTCTGCACTTACCAAAAGACGTCAATATTCATGGTGTGATCACCGATGGTGGCGTGGCAGCCAATGTCGTGCCAGAATATGCAGCCGGTCGTTTTTATTTACGAGCAGCCAATCGAGCGACCTTGAACGATGTCTACGAGAAAGTCGAAAACATCGTCAAAGGAGCCGCTTTAGCCACGGGAGCGACCTATGAATTCGGCTTGTTCCAAAACTCCGTCGACGATGTGATCGTGACACCAAGTTTTGATGAGATCTTCTTTGCCCATGCCCAAGAAGCGGGCGTACCTGCCGATGAGATCGATACGGAAGCCAAAACAAGTCTTGGTTCTTCTGATGTCGGCAATGTCAGTCAAGTGATCCCGACGATCCAACCCACCGTTTCGATTTCAGATGACTACATTGCGGGTCATTCGGAAGAATTCAAAGCCGCTGCCAAGAGTGAAAAAGGCTTGCAGTCGATCGCTATCGCGGCTGAACTTTTAGCGCTGACCGCGTTAGATCTTTTTGAACAACCGGCGTTATTAGAAAAAATCAAAGCCGATCATCAAGAAAGCCTAGCAAAAGGCAATTAACGCCAAAACCTTGAAAGAAGATATCCAGAGGATACTCAATAATATAGAAGAAAAAAAAGTCTCTGCCGCAAAATGTCGGTAGAGACTTTTTAGTTAGTCGATGACTAAAATGCCTTCTTTCAATGAAAAAGGATTTTGTTGATTGATATGATCGTAGAACATGACCCCGTTCAAATGATCGATCTCATGCTGAACGACGATTGCAGGATAGTTCTTCAAACGAACTTTTTTCTTTTTGCCGTTGATGTCGTAATAGCTGATCGTGATCCGGGCATGGCGTACCACGTAGCCAGGGACTTCACGGTCCACGGACAGGCAGCCCTCGCCTTCACCCAAACAAGCTTCTTGCACGGAATGACTTAAAATTTTGGGATTGTAAAGAACATCTTTAAAATCAGGTTCAGTTTTTTCTGGGTCGCTGCTAGGGACGAGGACCGCTGTGATTCGTTTTGAAATATCTAATTGAGGAGCTGCTAGACCAACACCACCTCTTAATTCGAGTTCTTCTGCCTTGACTGGGTCTTGGCTGTTTTCTAAAAAGGTCATCATTTCTTTTCCTAGTGCGATATCTTCTTCGCTCAAAGGAAAAGGTACTTCTTTTGCTACTTCACGCAAGGTTGGATTGCCTTCGCGAATAATATCATCCATTGTAATCATTGATGATGTGATTCCTCCTACTATGTAAAAATGACGAAAGCAAGTTTCGTTCCTAATAAAGTGTACCACAAGTGCAGAAAGAAGGGCATAAGAAAGTTTAAACGGTAAAGCTTTCTTATTAAATGAAACGATATTTCTGTATTGGTGATTTAATTATGAAATATAGTTGCGGACAGAAAGAGAATCAGTTATAATACTTTTATAGAAAACGGTATCACGAAAGTGACTCACCAAGGAGGCAAAGAGATGTTCGGCTTTTCTGTATTTATGAACGAAGACTTGACGGCAGCAGAACTTGAGCAGATGACTGCGATGGCATCAGGCTTTAAAGGGATTTTCACCTCCATGCACATACCAGAAGACGATCGCAGTACCTATCGGCAGCGTCTGACGGACTTGGGAGGTTTCGCACAAGACCATCAGCTGTCTTTAATGGTAGATATTTCTGGAAACGCCTTAGCAGAAGCGGGCTTTTCCATCGACAATCTGGCGGAACTAAGGGGAATCGGTGTCACTGGTTTACGAATGGACTATGCCATCGACAATCAACAAATCGCAGCTTTTTCAAAGGAAATGACCATCAGTTTGAATGCCAGTACATTAACGGAAAAAGACATTCGAGAGCTGCAGGCGTATGGAGCCGATTTTACTCGTTTGGAAGCTTGGCACAATTATTACCCCCGACCAGAAACAGGACTGGATGCTGACTGGTTTCAGGAGAAGAACCGCTGGTTGAAAGCACAAGGCTTTTTCGTCCAAGCCTTTGTTCCAGGAGATGCCAAGAAACGCGGACCGTTATTTCAAGGATTACCCACACTGGAAAGACACCGCAACTGGTCGCCTTTTGCCGCAGCGATCGACTTGTTGGCTACTGGCTCAGTTGATGCTGTTTACATTGGTGATGGGATGGTTTCTGCAAAAAGTGCGCAGCAGTTTGCGACGTATCTGCAAGAAGCGCGGATCGTTTTGCGGGTCAAAGATCTTGGTTCTACTTACTTTGAACACGTACTAGGGGATCACCAGAATCGTTACGATGAAGCTCGGGATGTCTTGCGCAGTGCTGATGCCCGTTTCAATGCTATTCCAGAAGTCAAACCTGAACTTAGTCAAGAGCGGACAATTGGTGCTGTGACGATCGATAACCAAGAGTATTTGCGCTATATGGGAGAGATTCAAGTGTGCAAACGTCCTTTGCCAGCAGACCCAAAAGTCAACCTCGCCGCTCAGGTGATACCAGCTGATCTGCCTTTGATCCAACAAATCAAAGCAGGGATGCGATTTAAATTAGAAAGAGATGATTCCAATGAATAAAATCAATTTAGACAAATTAACGACTGAACGACGCAATAGCGAAACGAGTAATTTAGATGAAATGACAATTTTAGAAGCGTGTCAAAAAATGAACCAAGAAGATCAAAAAGTTGCCTATGCGGTGGAAAATGAAATTCCTAGTATTGAAAAAGTGATTGAACAAACTATCGCTGCTTTTAAAAAAGGCGGACGCTTGATTTATCTTGGCGCTGGGACAAGTGGTCGATTAGGCGTCTTGGATGCGGCCGAATGTGTCCCAACCTTTGGGGTATCACCTGAGATGGTGGTCGGTCTGATCGCCGGTGGTGAAGAAGCGATGACGGTCGCTGTCGAAGGAGCAGAAGACTCCTTAACGCTAGGGAAACAAGACCTTGTCGATCTGAAGTTGAACCCAAATGACATGGTGATCGGGATCGCTGCCAGTGGTAGAACGCCTTACGTGATTGGGGCTCTTGATTACGCCAATGAGCTTGGTGCCACAACGGCTACGATCGCTTGTAACAAAGATGCGGAGATCTCTCAACATGCCAGCTTTCCAATTGAAGTCGATTGTGGCCCAGAGTTTCTGACGGGTTCGACTCGTTTGAAATCAGGAACTGCCCAAAAATTGATTTTGAATATGATCTCGACGTTATCGATGGTAGGGATCGGTAAAGTCTACAATAATTTGATGGTCGACGTGAAAGCGACCAACGAAAAATTGGTGGAACGCTCAAAACGGATCATCATGCAGGCAACTGAAGCTGATTATGAAACAGCCGCTGCAGCATTTGAAGAAGCAGATCAGAATGTCAAATTGGCGATCGTGATGCTGTTGACGGATAGCACGAAAGACGAAGCACAAGCAAAACTTGCCACGGCACAAGGGTTTGTCAAAACGGCGTTAGGAGGAGAAAAGTAATGGCAAAAGAAACACTGACGGTAGAAGAGTTAGCGGAGAAGATTTTTCAAGAAGCCGGCGGAATGGACAACGTAGAAACAGTCAATCACTGTATGACTCGCGTACGAATGACCGTCCGCGACCACGACAAGGTCGATCAACAAGGGTTAAAAGAGATTCCCGGCGTGATGGGTGTCGTCAATGACGAGCAGCTGCAAGTCATTATCGGACCAGGGAAAGTCAACAAAGTAGCTAACGCAATGGTGGCAAAAGCCGGTGTTGATTTAGGGCAAGAGATCCCGCAGCAAAAATCAGGCAAAGAGGCGTTATCAGAAAAAACGGCAGAGATGAAAGCAGCCCAAAAAGCCAAACAAAAATCATCACCATTGAAGTCGCTGCTGAAAGACATTTCAAATATCTTTGTTCCAATGATTCCAGCCTTCGTTGGTGCAGGACTCGTTGCAGGGATCGCCTCCGTTCTGACCAACATGATCACTGCTGGAAATTTAGATGGAGACACTTGGAATTATTATGTCATGATTTTAAACGTCCTAAGAAATGGGATGTTCACCTATTTAGCAATCTTTACTGGGGTCAATGCTGCGCAGGTCTTTAAAGCCAATCCAACCCTTGGTGGAGTGATCGGTTCGATCATCTTGCTGACCGGTATGAACCCAGAAGCCCCGATCCAAAACTTGTTCACCGGCGAAGCTTTAGCTGCCAACCAAGGAGGGATCATCGGTGTGATCTTCGCTGTATGGCTTTTGGCGAAATTAGAGGCAGTGCTGCATCGAGTGATTCCTGAAGCGATCGATATTATCGTGACCCCGACGTTGTGTTTGTTGATCATCGGTTTGACGGAGATTTTCTTGATCATGCCATTGGCAGGTCTGATCTCTGACAGCTTAGTCGGTTCAATCACTTGGGTCTTGAATGTGGGCGGTGCGTTTTCTGGGTTTGTCTTAGGGGCGGCCTTCCTACCAATGGTCATGTTTGGTTTGCATCAAATTTTGACCCCGATCCACATCCAAATGATCGAAGCAACAGGCAGCACGCAATTATTACCGATTTTAGCCATGGCTGGTGCCGGTCAAGTCGGAGCAGCTTTCGCCTTATGGGTACGACTACGTAAAGACAAAGAGCTTTCTGAAATGATCAAAGGTGCATTGCCAGTTGGGATCTTAGGTATCGGCGAACCATTGATCTACGGAGTGACATTGCCATTAGGTCGACCATTTATCACTGCTTGTATTGGTGGTGGGATCGGTGGTGCGGTCATTGGCGCTTTGACAAATATCGGCGCAACGGCGATTGGACCATCAGGGCTAGCTTTGATTCCATTGATTGCCAACGGCCGTTGGATGGGCTATATTTTCGGCTTGTTAGCAGGCTATGCTGGCGGCTTCGTTGTCACCTACTTCTTTGGGATTCCTAAAGATCGCTTAGAAGCAGTCAAAGGGATTGAGGCAGAGGAGGCAAAACCAGCTGCAACCGTCACTGTGCAACCGCAACCAAAAGAAACGAGTGAAACGGCTGCAAAGGAAACGGCAGCAAATTCATCAGCAACAACGATCGATACACCCTTATACGCAGTAGCAACAGGTACGACAAAATCGATCAGCGCGTCAAGTGATCCGGTATTTTCGCAAAAAATGATGGGCGACGGGTATTTCGTCTTGCCAGACAATGGGGCGATCTTTGCACCAGCAGCAGGAACCGTCACGACGATTTTCCCAACGAAACATGCATTGGGGATCAAGACTGCTAGCGGGCTAGAGATTCTGCTGCACATGGGTGTCGACACCGTCGAATTGCAAGGAGCACCTTTTGAGATCCTGGTGGAGGAAGGCCAAGCGGTGACACCAGCCACCCAAGTTGCCCAAGTCGATTTGGCGCAGCTGACAGCCAAAGGCAAAGCCTCTGAGATGCTCGTTATTATCACCAATATGGACCAAGCAGCCAACGTTGAACTGTTACCGATCGCGGAAACAAACGCAGGTCAAGCAGTGATGCACGTGGCAACGATAAAATAATGATAAAACCTCTATCTGATAAAGATGGAGGTTTTTTTTAAGAAGTTACTAAATTGATTGCGGAAACGAGGCCTTTATGTTACAGTTTCGTTACAAAGGGAGAAATCCCATACGAGGAGGCAATGACGATGAAAAAAATAATTTGGTTCGGACTAATGACGCTGGCATTTTCACCAATGATGGTTCATGCAGATGAAACGGCTACGAGTGGAAGTGACAATCCGGTTGCCGTTAGCGAGACGCTTTCATCAGAAGGGCAAACAGACAGTGAGCAGATTCAAAATTCTGCCCAAGAAAGTACAGATGAAAACCAAGAAACGGATCAATCCGCTACTTCAGAAACTACAGCTGACGAGAATCAAGAGCCAGTCGATTCCGAAGCCGTTATTGCCTCGATCCAAGCAGAGACAGGGACGCAAAACGTCAATGAGATCAACACGTTAGCCGATGAACCTAGTTCGCTGCGTAGCGCCTTAACCCAAGGGATCACTGAAGGCAGTGTGACCGCATTTACCCAAGAACAGTTGGACCAGTTGACAGATGAAGAATTGACCAATGGCAATCGCCTAGCGATACGTTATTCTAGTGATGCGATGGGCTTTGATATTGCTTACTTGGCAAAAATCATCGGCGCCTTGTTTGTCGATCAGACGTTATCCTGGGAAGCCATTGAGCCGCAACTGGCTTTTGATGCGAATAGCTACGCCAGTTTTGCTGACTTGATTCCTGTCGTGGATCAGTTGCAGGAATATTTACGGGTCGTCTATCCAGCAGACGGAGTCTTTTTACATTTGAATCAAGCCGTTTCCAAAGAATGGATGATTTCAATTTTGACCAATTTGAATCAGATGGAACAAGAGATGCAAGTCGATCCAGGTGCCTTTGTCCCAGGAAGGATCTCTTATATCATTCAAGCGGCAAATGATTCCATGTATCTGCCTACAGGCACGCAAACGAGTACGACTGAAGAAGCGACGGCAACATCGACGACTGCTCAAGAAACAGCGACAACGACTTCTTCGAAAGAGGCCAACGCTACTGCCGATGGTGAAAAAACATTACCTAAAACCAATGAAGCGCCAAGCTATACCTTACTGATCGCCGGTGTTATCCTGCTGCTGATCGTTTTCTTGATTTTATGGCGCCGAAAGAAAAAATGATCGTTATTTATAATCGGCAGAATGAAAAAATAGCAACCTTCGTTTTCCATCAGGGAAACGAAGGTTTTTTGTTTTCAGAAATTTCATTGGTTATTTCTTTTCAAATAACACCCTTTATAAAAAGACCAGAATCGATTCCTTCATAAAAAAGTCAAATTTAAATTCTTGCATTCTCTGGTGAGGGGTGTATAATGACACAGTGTCATATGACAACGTGTCATATCGAGAGCTGTGATTTATTTTAAATTAGAAAGGAGTTGCTTGTGATGCCGACCGATACATTTTTTCACTTGCCGCCGGAAAAACAAAAGCGCATCTTAAATGCGGCGAAAAAAGAATTCTCAAGGCTGCCGTTGAAAGACGCCTCGATCGCCAATATCATCAAAGATGCCGAGATTCCTCGTGGGAGTTTTTATCAATACTTCGAAAACAAAGAAGATCTTTATTACTATTATTTCCATACGTTGAAAAAAAATAGTCAGCGAGATCTGCTGAAATCGATCCAACATGAAAACGGGGATCTGTTTGCGGGGTTCGAATGGTACTTTTCACGGATGATCGCCGAGGTTTTCAAAGGCAAAAACGCAAACTTTTACCGCAATTTATTTATGAGTATGGATTATCGTTCCTTCCATAAAGTCGTTCCAGAGATGCAGCACAAGATGCATCAAGAACACAAAGCCGATCGGCAGAAGCAACAAGCCATCTTTTTGTCAGAGGTCGACAAAGATTTATTGAAAGTCAAAGACGACCATGAGTTGAAAATGCTGATCCAGCTGCTGATGCATACCGTCTTTTCGACGATTGCCGAAGCCTATCGCCAATCAGCATTTGATCCAGACTATGATCCTGCCGAAGCGATCGCTGATTTCAACAGTAAAGTCCGCTGGTTAAGAGAGGGCGCAAAAAAAGAAAGAGGGGAAACCTATGATTAAGCTGATAAAACGCGTATCCGTCATTTCCATAATCATGGCAGTGGTGTTTATGGTGATCCAAGTCGTTTCTGATTTGTATCTACCGACATTGACTTCCAATATTATCAACAATGGGGTGGCGACAGGGGACATTGATTACATTTGGAAAACCGGCTTTTACATGATCGGCTTTTCATTGATCAGTATCATCGCCGCTTTAGGAAATACGTATTTTGCAACAAGAGAATCACAAAAATTAGGACAAAAACTACGTTCGGACATTTACCAAAAAGTTGAGAATTTTTCTTCTCGTTCTTTCGATAAATTTGGGACCGCATCATTGATCACACGAACCACTAACGACGTCAACCAAATTCAAATGGTGACGCAAATGTTTTTACGTATGATGATCAATGCACCGATCACACTGATTGGGGCGAGCTTCTTGGCCTATCAAAAAGATGCCCAATTAACACGAATCTTTTTAGTCGTTATTCCTATCATGCTAGTATTAGTTGGCGGTATTATGTATTTTGCCGTTCCGTTATTCAAAAGTATGCAAAAGAAAACTGACCGTTTGAACTTAGTCTTTCGTGAAGGCTTGACGGGGGTCCGCGTTATTCGGGCATTTGACAAGACGGATTATGAAGCGAATCGCTTTGATCAAGCCAACAAAGATTACACCCACACCGCGATCAAAGTAAATACCATCGTGGCCTTGATGATGCCTTTGATGACGTTGATCATGAGTGGAACGAACATTGCCATCACATGGTTTGGTGGTCATTATATTGCCGAAATGACCTTAGAAGTCGGGAACCTGATTGCGTTTATGACTTATGCGATGCAAATTTTGATCAGCTTTATGATGCTGTCCATGATCTTCGTGATGGTGCCAAGAGCCCAAGCATCAGCTGACCGGATCAACGAAGTCTTAAATGAAGAAGATGAAATTCTCGATCCAAAAACACCAGCGACATTGAGCTTACAAGGGGATCAAGCAACCTTGACTTTTGACCATGTGGCGTATCGCTACCAAGGCGCTGAGAAATTGGCGTTGGAAGATATCGACTTCCAAGCAAAATCTGGTGATTTTGTTGCCATCATCGGTGGGACGGGCTCAGGGAAAACGACACTAGTCAATCTCTTGCCTCGTTTGTACGATGTGGAGTCTGGTGCAATCAAAATCAATGGGGTCAATATTGCAGAAATCACCCAGCATAATCTACGAGAAGTCGTGGGCTTTGTTCCGCAAAAAGCGGTACTGTTTTCCGGTACCATTCGTGAAAATATGAAATATGGAAAACCTGATGCGACAGACGAAGAAATCTGGCAAGCATTAGAGATCGCCCAAGCCAAAGATTTTGTCTCCGAACTGGCAGATGGCTTAGATAGCCGTGTAGAACAAGGCGGCGGCAACTTCTCTGGTGGACAACGTCAACGTTTAGCGATTGCTCGTGCGTTAGTGAAACAAGCAGATGTCTATGTCTTTGATGATTCCTTCTCCGCATTGGACTTCAAAACCGATGCAAACTTACGAGCAGCGCTGAAACGCGACATGCAAGACAGCATCATGGTCGTGGTTGCCCAACGGGTCAGCACCGTCATGGATGCCGATACGATCTTAGTATTAGATGAAGGACAACTCGTAGGGAAAGGGACCCATGAATCATTAATGGCAGACAATGAAACCTATCAAGAAATCGTTTCTTCACAATTGAGAGAGGAGGATCTTGCATGAGTGAAAAGAAAACAACAACACAACACCGTGGCGGACCAATGGGTGGCGGCCCGGGCCGTAACATCGGTGCCAAAGGACCAAAACCAAAAAACTTTTGGGGGACGGTCAAACGGCTTTTCGGGTACATGTCGAAACGCTCCATCGCTATCATTGCCGTCTTCGTTTTAGCGATCGCAGCCGTGATCTTCCAAATCCAAACACCGAAAATTTTAGGGGAAGCGACCACTGAAATTTTTAAAGGGGTCATGATCGGTACACAGCAGATGCAAGCCGGCCAACAGGTGACAGAATTTCCTATCGATTTTGAGAAAGTTGGTCAAATCATTTTGATCGCGATCGGCATATATGTGATTTCAGCCGTCTTCAACTTTCTACAACAGTTTATTATGACCCGTGTCTCTCAACGAACGGTTTATGAGCTGCGTCGAGACTTAGATGAAAAAATGAACCGCTTGCCGATCTCTTACTATGATACTCACTCAAATGGGGATATCATGTCACGGGCAATCAATGATATGGATAATATCGCAAGTACCCTGCAACAAAACTTGACCCAATTTATTACGAGTGTCGTGACCTTTATCGGGGTTTTGTGGATGATGCTGACGATCAGTTGGCAACTGACTTTGATTGCTTTAGCAACGGTTCCTTTAAGCTTGATCGTCGTGATGATCGTCGCACCAAAATCGCAAAAATTCTTTGCGGCCCAACAAAAAAGTTTAGGATTGCTCAATGACCAAGTCGAAGAAACTTACGGCGGTCATACAGTAGTCAAAACCTTCAACCATGAAGCTGCCGATCAAGTCGTTTTTGAAGAAGAAAATGACCGTCTGTATTCCGCTGGTTGGAAAGCCCAATTTATTTCAGCGATCATTATGCCCTTGATGAACTTCATTAAAAACTTAGGCTATGTCTTCGTGGCTGTCCTTGGTGGGATCAAAGTGGCGAATGGGAACATGACGTTAGGGGATGTGCAAGCATTCTTGCAATACACCAATCAATTCTCTCAACCAATCACTCAAATCGCTAGCTTACTAAACACCATCCAATCAACCGTTGCATCTGCCGAACGGGTCTTTGAAGTCTTGGATGAAGAAGAAATGAATGATGAGCCTTCTGGTTTACCAGTGGAAGACAGTGAATACAAAGTTCGTTTCGATCATGTTCAATTTGGTTATGCCCCAGACAAATTATTGATGACCGATTTTAATCTGGATGTCAAAGCTGGTGAGATGGTGGCTATCGTAGGACCAACCGGCGCTGGGAAAACCACGCTGATCAATCTCTTGGAACGTTTTTATGATGTTTCTGGCGGTAGCATTCGTTATGATGGCAGAGATACCCGAGACTTGACTCGTGATGAATTGCGTAGTAATATCTCGATGGTGCTGCAAGATACGTGGTTGTTTACCGGCTCCATCTATGACAACATTCATTATGGAAATGAAAAAGCGACCAAAGAACAAGTGATTGCTGCGGCGAAGGCTGCCCATGTGGATGATTTTGTTCGCAAATTGCCAGAAGGCTATGATACGGTCTTGAATGAAGAAGCCAGCAATATCTCCCAAGGTCAACGTCAGCTGATCACGATCGCCCGTGCCTTCTTAGCGGATCCAGATGTCTTGATTTTGGATGAGGCAACTTCTAGTGTCGATACGCGGACAGAGATTTTGATCCAGAAAGCAATGGGACGTTTGTTAGAAAATCGGACCAGCTTTGTGGTTGCTCACCGTCTCTCTACGATTCGTGATGCTGACAATATCATCGTGATGAATCACGGATCTATTGTTGAAACTGGAAACCATGAGGAATTGATGGCGCAAAACGGTTTCTATGCAGACCTTTATAACAGTCAATTTTCAGAAGAAGTGGCGTGATCCACTGTTTGTAATGAAAGAAATTCTTCCCCAAATGATGATAAACAGACCGCCAAAGGTTGACTGAAAGAAAGCAGTGATTGTCACTGCTTTCTTTTTTTATGAATTTTTATCGCTTTAATTTAAATATTTATTGCAATTATCTAGATGAAAATGTATATTAATACATAATTTCGAATGATCCAAGACAAGGAGTGAAACCAATGAGTCATCTTTTTCCTAATTACAGCCGTTTGCCCATCGATATCCAGCAAGGCAGCGGGAGCTATGTCGTAGATTCGCAAGGGAACCAATATTTAGATTTAACGAGCGGTATCGGGGTTGTCAATCTCGGTTATGGACATCCCAAAGTGCAAGCCGCTTTGATGACCCAAGCAGAGCAGATTTGGCATGTGCCGAATTTATATGACAGCCAACTACAAGAAGAAGTTGCCCAAAAGCTGACCCAAAACCAAAAGAACGTATCAGACGAGCCGTATCTGGCCTATTTTTGTAATAGCGGCGCTGAGGCGAACGAAGCAGCTTTAAAGCTGGCTCGCAAAGCGACTGGCCGTAGCAAAGTCATCAGTTTTGAACAATCTTTCCACGGTCGGACCTTTGGCGCGATGTCTTTGACTGGGCAAAGCAGTATTCACGATGGGTTTGGTCCGCTGGTACCAGAGATGGTTTATGTACCGTTTAATGACCTTGAGGCATTGCAAGCCGTTTTAGATGAGCAGACGGCAGCCGTGTTTTTAGAATTGATCCAAGGCGAAGGCGGCGTGATCCCTGCCGAGGTGGCGTGGGTCCAAGGGGTGGCAGCCCTTTGTCAGGAGCAGGGAGCACTGCTGGTGGTGGATGAGATCCAAACCGGGATGGGACGGACAGGAACACTGTTTGCTTTTGAAGGATATGGCATTGAACCTGATCTTTTTACCGTAGCAAAAGGGCTTGGTAACGGGATCCCTGTCGGTGCAATGCTAGGCAAAAGTCATTTGCAAACGGCTTTTGGACCCGGTAGTCACGGTTCGACCTTTGGTGGCAATAAATTAGCGATGGCCGCTGCTAGTGCCGTATGCAGTGTGTTGCAAGAAGAGGACATTCAAGTCAATGTTCAATTGCGCCAGCAGCAGTTTTTCGACGGATTGCAAGGATTATCTAAAGTGCAGGCGATTCGTGGGAAAGGATTGATGATCGGTATCGAATTAGCAGATTCGGAAAGCTTGCAATCCGTGTTGACCCAACTGCGGAACCAAGGCCTCCTCGCATTAAAGGCGGGAACCAAGGTTTTGCGCTTGCTGCCACCCTTAACGATCTCGCAAGAGGAAACGAAAGCAGCCTTGGCGATTTTACAAGCGATCTTAGCATAATTGTATAAAAATAGATTTTTCGGGCATTTTTTCTTATAAAAACCGAGTAACAGTGAATTTATTTTGAATAGTTTTATAAATAATCATTGACAGAGCAATGGGAGTTTCTTATAATCTTAAGTAAATTCTTTTGAGGAGTGACGTGTTTGAAGGCAGCAATCGTTGGTGTAACAGGGTATACCGGAATTGAATTGATTCGTTTGATCCAGCAACATCCCCA
>Ga0153985_1000064_pt1 | contig 32770 bp, 43 predicted proteins | sample TSGA069MetaG_FD_104715 | JGI IMG/M metagenome (GOLD analysis project Ga0153985, IMG submission 104715) | Attine ant fungus gardens microbial communities from Georgia, USA - TSGA069 MetaG | ecosystem: Host-associated > Fungi > Mycelium > Unclassified | place: USA: Georgia, Alexander Wildlife...
CGTGCAGACTCTTCTACCTCTTTAAGACTGTCCGCATGTAAATAGCAGACTGCTATCCGATCGTTATGAGAAATATATTTAACTTGATATTGATTCATTTAAAAACCTCCCCTATTGCCTTCGATTACGGAAGTCCTATCCAAACGACAATTACTTTTTCCCACTCATATTTCCCAACAGTTTCAATTGCCGTTTTTTCTGCTATTGAATCACTAATTTCTTGCGGTATATCCTCTAAAATATCTTGTATCAATTCTTCTTCATGTATTGATTTGAAATAAATTCGTTCGCCATTATCCCAAATATAATCAATTTCCGATTCGCCAAATGACCCTAACCATGAAGAAAAACAGTCATCAGCAACAATTTCTGAATCGACCATAGGAACGATTTTTAATTTGGGATTTTGTTTAATTAATTTAAGCAATATAGCAACATTTTCTTTTTGTATTTTGCTTTCAGTTTTCATGTCTTATCCTCCTCTGTGATACCGTCCGTTAGCTGATTACCTTGAATTTAGATAATCGGTATTCTTTAACTGCTTGATTCATATCTTCCTTGCTCCACGGACGAATAAGCATAGCTCTATACGTTACTATTAAATCCACAAATTCGTATTCCATAGATTCTATATTGATTATTTCGAAACATAATCCGCCACTATCAAGGACACGTCCTACCTGATACAGCGGATTTTGATGCGTCCGCTGACACTTGGTATATTTTTTTTTGAAGGTAACTATAGGTTCATATTTGCTGTACTCTGATTCACTTCCAATTAATTGTCCTATCGCTTGAACCTCAATTCGTGAAGAACTACTGGATATTTGTGTTAGCTTTAATATATGTGTTAAGACATATCTTCCACTTCCATGCTCCACGATTTCTCCAACTTTTATTTTTTGTTGGAATCCATTTCTGTGCATATGCAAGATCGTCTGCAAGAAAATCCCCCTTTCTAAACCTCTGCAATAGCCCCAGTTAGCGGAGCTTTTTCTTTTTAGAAAACCCACATCTCCGATATTTTTTATACCTTTCGACTGGCCGTAATAAATCAATAAGTATAAATCTTTCTGACAATCGGTAGTTTTCAATTACTGCTTTAAAATTATTAGGAAAATACATTACTGTTTTCCCTCGATAGGTCTCATCCTCTTGATCCCGATTTACATTCATTACTTCAGCAGATAACAAATGTAGTTCTTCATATGCTTGCATCGGTAAATAAGAGTCATCCCAACTAGGTGGATTGATCGCAATATTTCGTTTTATATAAACTTCAATACTCATAATTATTTTCCTTTCTTTGATGACCAGATTCATGACGTTTTTTGTATCTATTTAAGCGATAAATCGCTCATGGACTTGCTTGAAATCCATGCCGCTAACATCGATGTATCCCTGGGTTGTTCCGATATCGCTATGACCAAGAAATATTCTGACATTGTTGATTTCCATTCCTTGTTTTATCGCAAATGTTGCGGCGGTTCTTCTAAATTTATGTGGATGAGCACGTGCAACTCCTGCACGTTTTGCAATTTCCTTAACCATTTTTTGTATTCCGTTAGAAGTCATGCCTGTTCCTACACCATGTAACCCACAAATAATTGGACCCACAATATGTGGTTTTACCTTCAAATAATTATCAATTGCTACCTTAGCTCTAGCGTTTACAAAAACGCGGCGTTCCTTGTTTCCTTTTCCAATAACAGTTATTGACCCTGATTGCTGATCGTAGTTTTCCATTGATAACAATGTTAATTCTGTCACTCTGCAGCCTGTTGATAGTAATAACTCGAAAACTGCTTTTTCTTTTGGTTTTATACATGCATTTCGCATCAGCTCAACTTCCACCGGTGTAAATGCCTTTTTCAAGCGTTTTTCAACTTTGATGGCTTCAACACGTCGTGCTGGGTTTTTCGGGATATATTCTTCGTCGAACAACCATTGATAAAATCTACATATTGCTCCACGTTCACGATTTAATGTCGCATTAGATATTCCGCCTTGCATACCTCGGCTAGCAACGTACAGCCTAATATCATTCGTTGTAACCTCTTTGAACGGCTTACGCATATAACGATTGAAACAGTCCACAGTACGCATAGCCAAATTGATTGTGCCTTCAGCAAGCCCTCTGAGTTTGAGTGAAACAAAATATTGTTTGTATGCTGCAATGTCGCTCGTTTCGTCATAAATGATGACTTCATTTTTAGATTCTTCAAACCGAAACTTCGAAACATCCATTGTAAGAACTATTTTTAGTCTTTGAAGTTGCTTGACTGTCAAATCTGACTCCATGTGGCGCACAACATTATTAATAAAATTTTCTACTGGTTCCACGTTTACTCCTTTGAAGTTCTTTTCGGCCATGCGCTTGACAAGAAAGTAGATCAAACCTCACTCCTGCTCTGCTAGGTTTGCGTTTGAAGCTTTGGTCGGCTGTTTCCCTGTGAATGACATGCCGCACACCGGATTGATCTTGCAAAATGATCACATTTGACGGTCGACCATCTAAATATTCGATTTCCTCACCCTCGATAGCTTCGCCGTAGATGTTTACTGTTTTCATTGATTGATAGCTCCTTTTTTAAAATCTGTACCTAAAACTTCTAATGCAAACTCGGCAAATGATTCATCTGCGTATTGTGTTAACCTTGCGAAAGGAACAACAATGTCGGTATCGCTTATTTCCATGTCCATACCAACTTTACCTTTATCTGCAAATGAAATTCTGGCTATATTTCCAATAAATTGTTTTTCCATAGTGAATCCTCGGTCAAGTGCTTCTAAATTCAAATAGCTACACTTTTCATCTAAGTTCATACGTCACCTAATTTCTTTTCAAATACACTACATAATCGCAAATATTTAAAAAGCGTTATAACCATTGATACAATGGTGTTTGTAGCGTGTTTACTATTTTTATTATTTTGACATCCAAGCTTGGTTTGCTTTTGTCTTTTTTCGCTTCTTTTTAGGAGTGGTTTTTGCCGATTCACTAATAATTCGGCCATCCTCAACCTTCACTACAAAACCTCCTGCAGTATTTGCAGCAAGTTCAGCTATTTCAAAATCATCATATTTTTGTGCACCATCACTTGTCGGAACTCCACGACCGTTTCTGTCTAGGTAACACATTGTTTTCACGACATAGCTCATGTTAACCTCCGTTTTTCGACACTAATTCTTTAAGTTCTTCAATCTCGTTAGGTTTAAGTTTTTTTCGTTTTCCGTACTCTTCCAGCGTCAAATTGGGCTCAAAATGTTTTTCTCTAATAAAAACTTGATATTGCATGGCAGTATAGCTTTCTGATTTCGGCTTACTACCTGAATAGTTTTGCCTATTGCCGCTATAAGCTGGTTGCTTATTTTTTTGTTTGTCATTTTTGGCCCATCGACGAATCACCGCCAGATAGTTGCTGTAACTTTTTCCAGACGTAGCACAATACTCAGAAACGGTTTCTATTCTTTGTTTCCAATCCGAAGGAAACTCCGATTTAATTTTTTCTAAATCTTGATCGCTCAATAAAACATTTTTATACTCACCGTATTTATGACGAGGAGGTTTTGATTTTATCTGGGTCTCTTTTTCTTTCTTTAACTCTATATCTTTCTCTAACTCTATCTCTATCTCTAACTCTGGTGTACTTTTGTCGTTCATTTGTTGTAACATTTGTACACCGCTTTTCTCCTTATCAATTTTTGCTCGGTATTTTCGTATCCGATCAGCCTCGGTTGATGACTTACCTATAAAATTCTGAATGTCAGTCATATAGATCGCCCCATTATCCATTACTTCGATAACGCCCAAGTCACTAAAAACTCTTATTGCTTTCTCCACATTACCAACCGAATGTCGCGTGACTTGAGATAGCATAGTCGAATTAAAAGGAATGCGCTCGTTGAACATCAATCTTCCATCAGTTTTAAGGCTTCTCAAATATAGCTTCAAAAGGATGTTAGAATAGATATATCCGTCCGGCATGCTCTCAAGGACAATCATTTCATCACTATCAAAAAAATTATCCTTTAGCTTGAGGTAGTAATATTTTTTGTTGTCAGCCAATAATTATCCTTCTTCCTGTCAATGTTAAGTATTTTTTATTTTGCTGAACTGTTGACCTAGTTCATTTGTATTCAGTTTTGTATAGATGGTTGTAGTTCCTATGTTTTCGTGACCTAATAGTTGTTGCAACACTGTTGAATCTCCGCCCTTGTCTAGAAATGACTTAGCAAAGTAATGTCGTATAGAATGCGGATACACTTTGTCTTTATTGATTTTGGCCTTCCCAGCAATCGTTTTTAGATTGGCGCGGTACGTTGCTTGGCGCTTGTAAAAGATTTCATCTGTAATCCCTCGTTCTTCGACATATCGTTTTAACTGTTTTTTCAAGAACTGAGGAATTGCAATAGCACGCTGTTTACCTTTGTTTTCAATTATGATTAACTTACTGTTAAGGTCATTAGAACGAACTGAGCAAGCTTCTGTGATTCGAACACCAGTATTGCCAATCAATAGAATGAACAGCCGCATTTCATCAGTTGCGGCATGTCGGATTAATCGCTTGTATTCAGCCTCATTAATCGACTCACGATGTTCCTTTGTTTGAGCTTTGCACAATTTTAACGTGAGTCCGCTCGTTGCTTTGCGTTCTCGTTCCATCCAGTTCAAAAATATATTGATTGCAACAATCTTTTGATTGATCGTTTTCAGTTTGTATTTTTTCCCTGGTGCATACTCATCGTTTTTCAAATGCTCTTTAAAATGGATCAACGCCTCTTTATCTAAATCGAAAGAATGTTGATTCAGAAAAACATCAAGCTGCTTTAATGTATTCATATAATTGTTTTTTGTGTTCGGTCGTATTTCATTTTCCAACAAGTACAGTTCATAATTTTTTAGGGAAAGCATGATTGGTGCTCCTTTCGATTACATAATATAATCGCAAATCATTGTCTTAAAATGATCTACTGATTGTGATATAATGATTTCGAAAAGAATACTTGTTAAATACTCACTTCTGCTGGCCGGCGTAGTGAGTTTTTTGTTCCCGAATCAACTCATGCCAAGTTTTTTGACATTCTCTTACTTGTTTCGCTTTGATACTGGACCAGTTTTCTTGCAGCCAATTATTGGCAGATTTATAATCAAACATTCTCATGAGATTCCTCTCCTCCCTGTACAATAGACTTTTTTGTAAAATCACTTGCAAAACAAACAATTCTCACTGCTAAAATCAGAATTACTGTTGCTACAAAGTGATCACGACCTACATAAATCAGAAATATGGAGAATGCTGCAATTAGCATGTTTTCTAAAAAAGCGATCATTTCAACTTTCCTTTCTGTTGTATAATTTCGTTATCGGCAAGTGGTCTGCTGAAATAACTGATAAGGTGGTGAATTTTATGACTGATGTGCCAAGTTACTTTCCATCTGACAAAAGAGGAAGCTCTAGCAATGCTATTTCTTCAAAATCAAGATCTCTCAAATCTGACTCCCGAAGAATTAGCAAAAAAGTATGATGATACTAAAAATAAAATCAATAAGGCGTACCATCCTGTTAAAACCTCGCAACAAATTAGGTATTAATTCCGTGTAATCGTTGCACAAATGCTTACCATTGCTAAAGAAATTTCGATTTTTTCTTTAGTAGTGGTTTCTTCTGAATTTGCGACTTTGTGTAGATTTCCCAATTGATCTAACATGATTTCTTCGGCTGTGTAGTCATTTCCTTTTTCTAACATTTTCAATTCCTCCATTTTTAATAAAAATTATTACGACGTTTAGCAAGCTTGGCCGCCAAATCAGCAATTGTTTCTTCCGGCTTCTCTTTATTACTAATAGTATTAAGCAATTCTGTCACTTCTTGCGGTGTTGCTTCGATAGTCATTTTCATGATTGACCTCCTTCGGTTTTACTTCCCATCAAGTAATCCAACGCTAACCCTGTTGCCTTAAAATTGAATGCCTGCTCATCGATTGACAAAACAAATCCACCAGTAATATCGACAATGATCTTTCGGTTCTTACCTTCTTTTGCCAATAGCATTGATAGTGCATCCACATGTTGTTTCATTTCTTCGTTCATCTTATTTCCTCCCTATGCTGTCTCTAAATCCAAACTCATTTGTCTTACCTGCATTTTTGTTGCTGTAGATGGTTCCCAGTCATTGATATATTCCAAAACTGTCTTAAAGTGTTTCTGGCGCAATTGAGTTCGTGTTAAAACACCTGTAACTGCTTTGACACCCGAATTAATATCTCTGTGGAGCTTCCCACGCTGTTCTTGTGTGATATCTCCAAAACCTCTAGCAACCTCGGTCACACGTTGGTTGATGCGACGGCTGATATAACCGTAATCACCAGCGCTTAAAACTGTATTCTCTTCCAAATTGCTTACACGATTTTCAACTTCTTTAACTTTTTTATTCGTATTTTCTTGAGCCTCAAAAGTTAGTTTTAGAATATCCATAGGATCAGAGGGTAGCTGCATTTGATTTTCTTTGATGTGCTGCTCCATTTGGTTGAAAGCTTCGATGTACTTCAATTTGAACTGGAGGGCTTTCTTGCCTGTGAATCCCATAGCCAGAATTGTGAAGCCATCTCTGTTCATATAGATAACTCGGTACTCCTGTTTATTTTGTGGGTGAATATAAGTATCTTCATAGAATAGGTCTGTCCAATTTTGGACACCCTCCTTTAATCCATCGATATCTCGTAAAACGTGTTGATGCTGTTTCTCAAAATTCTCTGCTACCTGTAAACTGCTCGTGACCGCTTGGCGATCTTTCATGATTACTAAATCTGTCATTTTGTTGCCTCCTATCTAAATTTTGAATTTCGCCATAAATACATCAATCTCTTGTTTGTCGTATCTAATAGAGGTTTTTCCGTTAGGTCTTTCAAGATAGATAATCTTCAAACCCATTTGCGGCAATAAATCAAAGTCTTGAGAATTCATGCCGCCAATATATCGAATAGCTTGTTTCTTATTCAAATATCTTTGATCTTCTTTTGTATTTTCAACGAGAATTTTCACTGCATTCTGGACAATCAAGATGATTGAATCTTTAAGGCTATCTATGAACTCTTTTCCAAAAATGTTCATTACATCACCTTCTACTTAATTCCATATGCTTGAATCAATTTCGAAATAATCAAATTAGATTTCGGATTTGTCCTTGTCCCTGTCACTGCTTGTTGAACTTCACTTTTACTGTTGACACCAATTAAATCGGCCATAGTTTGATAGGATAGTTTATTCTCTTTTTTATAAGCCGCTATCTTGAGCCTTAATCCCGTTGTGTCCGGCATAATTTCCCTCCTTAAAAATTATTTGTAAGCAATTTAGTTAGCATTTATAATTATTCGTTGACGTCTGTATACCAATGTGCTACAATCTTGGCATAGCAAAACAAGCGCAACAAAGCCTATTTGATACGTTGGGGAACGATATTAGGTCTTTTTTAGCTGTCTTCATTTTGCTAACTAACTTGCTTACGAGTAACAGTATATATGCCAATTATCCTCACGCCAACAGTTTTGTCGCATTTTGGTGTACATAAATTGTTTTTCGTAGCTGAAAGGCTGATTTAGATGGGTTTGTACGAAAAAATAAAAATACTTGCTGATGCTAAAAAAATATCAATACGCCGTCTTGAAGAACTCTTAGGATATGGAAATGGGACCATCAGACGTTGGGAGAAACAAACTCCAGGTGTAGACAAAATACAAAGAGTAGCCGATTTTTTTGATGTAAGTGTGGACTACCTTCTTGGCAGAACTGACAAGAAACATTATTACGATCTTACTGATAAAGATGAAAGAGACATTACTAAAGAGCTTGAAATCATGATAGCTGATTTAAAAAGCACAGGAGCATTAGCGTACTCAAAAGAAACAGCGGAAGTCGATGAACAAACACATGAATTATTAATCGCTTCACTTGAAAATTCCTTAAGAATTGCAAAAATTGAAGCTAAGAAACGCTTCACTCCGAAAAAATACAGGAACTAGGTGGTGAATTTTGATGCTTAGTTCTCTCGTTGATAAAAAGGTTGAACAGTTGGTCAAAAATTATGGCACACGAGATCCTATTAAAATTGCAAATAAAATAGGGATCATAATCCTTTATGAAGAATTAGGAGAAATTCATGGGTATTATAATAAACATAGACGGATTAAATTTATTCATGTAAATGTAAATTCAACAGAAAAGGAAATGCTATATATATATTGGCCCATGAGCTGGGGCATGCCGTTTGCCATCCAGAAGAAAACACACCGCAGCTTTCGGCGGAATCAATCACATCAGAATTGAAAATAGAAAAAGAAGCAGATTATTTCGCTACAAAATTAATCATTGATGGTTCTCACGAAGAAATGATCAATCCTACTAAATATGACATCCTCAAGTATTATGGCTTGCCTTGGTACTTGGATCGTTATGTTAATTAATTTTTTTATTCATTTCTGAACATACATTCGAATAAAGGAGTATTACTATGGCAAAAAAGAAGAAAGTTGATCCTAGAGTTAAGTCTTATATAAACAAGAATAATGAAAGCCTATTTATGTTTCAATTGTATTGCGGTACTGATCCATTAACAGGAAAAAAGAAACGTACAACTCGAAGAGGGTTCAAAACAGCTTTTGAAGCTGATATGGAGTTAAAAAGATTGGAGTTAGATTTATCGAATGAAATTCCGATTGAGAAGAAAAAAAGTGTGAAGTTTGATACGGTGTATGACATGTGGTTTGAAGATTATAAGAAAACAGTTCGTGAGAGTACATGGTCATCAACGAAACAAATTTTTGACAGTCATATATTACCTGCACTTGGCGATAAATATATTGATAAATTGACTGTTATTGATTGTCAAAAAATTGTTAATGCTTGGGCGGAGTCAATGCCTAAAGGTTTTAAAAAACAAAAGAATTACGCTTCAAATGTTTTTGACTATGCCTTATCAGTTCAATTGATCGTCTCAAATCCAATGAGAATAATTAAAGTTCCAAAAGTTGAACATGTTGATGAAGAAAAAGAGAAATTTGAGTTCTACTCTAAAGATGAGTTAAATGATTTTCTGAAAGAAGCTGCAAAAGGCCCTCTACTTCAATATGTATTTTTCTATCTATTATCTTTTACTGGCCTTAGAAAAGGAGAAGCTTTCGCACTGACGTGGTCTGATATAAATTATAAGGATTCTATCCTATCAATAAATAAAACTGTCACAAGAGGTGAGAAAAGCCGCTTAATAGTAAACAAGCCCAAAACTAAAAATAGTGTTAGAAAAATATTGATAGACGAAAAGACTATGGCTTTATTAAAAAATCTAAAAAACGAAACGGCAAAAGTCGTTCCTCTACATTCGGATAATTTGATCTTCAGTACTGAGGGAAAATTGTATAATCCGACGATCTCTCGTTTTTGGTTGAACACTATTTATTCAAGAAATGAGAAATTGAAAAAAATTTCAACTCATGGATTTAGACATACCCACGCTTCGTTATTGTTTGAATCAGGAGCTACTATCAAAGATGTTCAAGAACGTTTAGGGCACTCGAACATTCAGACCACCTCAAATATTTACACTCATGTTACAGAATCGCAAAACAAAAAAGTCATGAATAATTTTGTATCATTCATGAACAAGTAAAAACATCAATATATTTTTTTACTACTAATAATGGGTAGTCAAAAGGGTAGTCAAGAAAGTTTAATTGGATAAATAAACAAGAAAAAAAGCGCAGAAAAAAAACACGCTATTCGTTGGTGTTAAAGGAAGGTACGGGACTTGAACCCGTGCACCACATTACTGTGGCTCGCCGGATTTCGAGTCCGGTGCATTACCACTCTGCCAACCTTCCGCACCATTTATCTTACCTTTTTTCGTTTAAATGTCAAGATTTTATAATGTATCTAATACGGAAGTATCTTCTTCTTCCAAAATATTCGTGATTGTACGGTTCATCAAATGAACGATCTCATCTTGAGTCGGCTCGATGATCCCTGAAGACATCAATGTCGCGATCCCAGTTACACAGATCCATGTCCCTACATGCAACGCATTGATTCTTTTTTCAGATAAGTTTTTGTACTTAGGATGCTCCACAATTAATTGATGGAAGTAATTGTAAGAAAAGTCGTGCATCTTTTTCCCGCCGCCATACTCTTGAACGTATAACGCATTGTAAAGATTGCTTTGCTCTTTCGCAAAATAAACGTAGCTCAAGCCTAAATCGATGATCGTATCACCTGTGCGAACTTCTGGGAAAATATCGTAATATAGGTGATTGCAGATTTCATCTAGCAAGGTGTTTTTAAGATCACTCATATTTTTAAATTCTAAATAAATCGGTTGCGTACTGATTCCCATTTTTTTGGCAATGTTTCGTGCTGTAAATCCAGAAAAACCTTCATTTTCGACAACTTCATAGGCAGCCTTCAGAATCTGGTCTTTTGTGTAAACTTTTCTTCTCATTTTGATTCCTCCCAGAATGTTATTATTTTTACCGTCATTTTATTTTAATCAAAAACTGATTAGTTTTGCAACCCTTATGTAAGATGTTATCTAAATTTACAGATTTTTTTTTCGAAATAGAGCCTATATCCTCGATTTTTTTCTTATAAAGGGAGTGGAACCGTTTTATTGTTTTTTTGAATTTTCAACTAATTTCATTAAAAAACAAAAGAGCCGTTATACATTTGAGGGCCTTTCTGTTTCTTTAACGTAGAATCAAAGTCCCCCGAAAAATATTCTGCTGTTACTTTATTATACTTTCTCTGAGGTTCAGTGACAATCCTTATTCTTTTTCTTGTTTAATTTATTTATTTTCACTACTATAGTATAGAAATAGAAAAAGGTGGTTAACTTGATGGAACAGCAAAATTATGCGCAACTCGTTTTGAATACTTGTTTGAAAGCCGGAAAAATCATGATGGAGTCCGGCTCAGAGGTCTATCGAGTGGAAGATACAATGAAACGAATCGCTATCAATGCAGGGCTTGATGATATACAAACGTATGTGACGGCTACAGGGCTGATCGTAGGCTTTCCCTCTGAACAAAGCAGCCAAGTGATTCAAATCACACCGCAGTCGATCAATCTCGAAAAAGTAACGGCGGTTAATCAGGGATCGCGACAATTTGCTGACGGCGAACTTTCTTTACCAGATTTTTATCTGTATTTGGAAGAAGTTGATGATGCGACACCGGACTTTCCTTATTTATGGAAGATCATCTGCGCAGGGATTGTCAGTAGTACCTTGATGATCATCTTGAATGGTACATGGTTCGACTTTATTCCGACGTTCATCATCGGCATGATCGGCTTTGCCGTTCATACCTTTTTTGGAAATACGTTGCATATGAAATTTCTAAATGAATTTGTGGCGGCGCTGATCATCGGTTGTCTGGCTTTACTAGCCGTTTCATCGTCTGTCGCGCGTGATGTCAATAGTTTGATCATTGGTTCGATCATGCCGTTAGTCCCTGGCCTGGCCATCACTAACGCCTTTCGTGATATTATGGCAGGGCATTTGATCAGTGGTGTTGCTCGCGGGACCGAGGCTTTGTTTATCGCCGGTGCGATCGGCGGCGGCATCATCGTTGCTTTTAATTTCTTTTAGTATAAGTCATCATTTTTGGAGGTCGTCATGAATTTTATAGTCAACTTTTTATTCAGCATGTTTAGCACGATCGCTTTCAGTGTCATCACTAATATTCCTCGACGGGCATTTTTAGCTTGTGGATTAACTGGCGCTGCCGGTTGGATGACCTTTTGGATCTTGCAAACCTATTTCCATCAAAATATCGGTATCTCGAACTTTTTGGGAGCCTTAATGATCGGGCTTATCAGTATTCTTTTCTCAAAGACAATGCATATGCCGGTGATTGTTTTTAACGTACCTAGCCTAGTTCCTTTAGTTCCAGGCGGTCCGGCATACATGGCGGTTCGCCACATGATGAACCAGCAATTTACTGAGTCAATGGAAAAGGTTGTCACGGTCTTAGTGACTGCAGGCGCCATCGCGATCGGATTTATGTTCACGAATTTGATCGAACGAGCTTTAAAAAGAACACGTTCAAATTTCCAAGTAAAATAGACCGTTCGTAAACAGGAATTTTGTTCCTGTTTTTCTTTATCTTCAGACTAACAATGTAAGCGTGACCATTAAATATCTAAAAATATTTTAAGTTTCGCAGGAAATTTACAAATTACAACCTCAGACCTATGCATTTTGTGAATTAATCCTATATACTTCAGTTTAGAAAGACAAAGGAGCTGAATCCAATGAGTGTTGTTCAATCTAGAAGATTATTAAATATTATTTCGTTGATGGGTATCGCTATAACCGTTAGTTTGACAATTTACTTCTATCACTTAGGAGTATTTAATGATATGGGGTCATTGCAGCAACTCGTCGGGCAATCACCCATCGCCGGACCGCTCATTTTTGTATTGATTCAAATTATCCAAGTAGTCATTCCCATTATTCCAGGGGGAATCAGCCTCGCAGCCGGAGTTTTGATTTTCGGTCCTTACTGGGGATTTGTTTATAATTATGTCGGTATCGTGATTGGCTCACTGATTCTTTTCTTGATGGGGCGGCACTACGGCAAGCCCTTGATTATGCATCTTGTTAGTGATAAAGTATATCAAAAGTACAGTCACTGGCTTGAAGATCAATCACGTTTTGATAAAATGTTCACCTTAGCTATTTTCCTACCTGTGGCACCAGATGATGCTCTGTGTTTAATGGCTAGCTTAACGAACATGTCCTTTAAGAAATATAGCGCGATCATCTTTTTAGCTAAGCCAGCTTCGATTTTCTTGTATAGCTTGGCGTTACTACAAGGTGGTAGTTTATTATCTAGTTTACTCGTCCACTAATTCGTTAGTGGATTTTTTTTGTTTAGCGAAGATCAATGCAAACCTTCAAAAAATGCACGTTAAAAATTCATAGAATATTTACAAACTAAACAGATAATGATTAATGAAAAACGTTATCTTACACCGAATCAGCAGAGCGTCTTCTTCTTGAAAAACGACTCTCCTTTAGATATAGAACCACAGGAGGAACTATGGACTACTTTCGACACCGAGTCACGCATTTTTTCAGCACGTTTTCTTTATATAATTTTTTGCTGCTTGCCTTCGGTCTCCCTTTTTTAACGGAGGGACTCTTTTTATTTCTACGGCAAAGCTTCTTAAATAATCTTTACCATCCGCTTTACCTATGTTTATTCTTGGCTTTGATCTTTCTTTATGGAATTCTCTTTAGCCAGATTCAAGCAAACGAAAAAGCCTTTCAAAATTTTTCTTTGAAGGCTGTATTTGTCAGTTTTGCTTTTTGGCTGATTTTATCACCCATTTTTTTCTTTCGGTTTTATCAAATGCTGCTGGTTTGGCAGCCGCTTCCAACTAAGATGCTTTCTTTCCTATTTCTGTATCGCTGGAAAATCTTGCCGATAGTCATAGTATTATACTTGATCGTACTCTATTTTCTTTACCGGAGCATCTTAGTCCCTAAATACCTCAATCAAAACGAAAGCTTTAAAACCAGTCTGAAACTCAGCTGGCAGAAGACGAAAAAAAGTTTTCCTAAACAACTCGTGATCTTTTTTCTGATTCCGGTCCTCTTTTTGCTCGTAAGCCTATTCATCAAATTCGGCTTCATTTGGACCACTCAGTTATTATCTAGACAGAGCACTGCAGTGATCCTATTGGTTCTTTATCGTGTAGTACAAAATAGTTTATGGGCGTTGTTTTTCCTTTATTTAGCAGCACCTGATAAAGAGCTCCTTAATGATACCAGCGAATCAAAAACAAAGGGCACTATTATTTGGCTAGGTTTGATGGTGATCGTTTGCCTAGGTCTCTATTCACTGCACTTCGCTCATTCCTTTCAAGTACAACGGTCAAATACACCCTTAACTATTTCCCATCGCGGTGTCTCTAATCACAACGGTGTCCAAAATTCGATCGATGTCTTGAAAAAAACGAGTAACACTTGGAAACCCGACCTGATTGAAATGGACGTACAAGAAACAGCCGATCACCAATTGGTCGTGATACATGATGAGGACCTGAATGCCCTGGCTGATAAAAATTTGCGCGTCGATGAAACCACCTGGAATGAACTGAAAAACCTTACCTTAAAGGAAAATGGCTATACCAGTAAGATCCCATTATTTGATGATTATTTAGCAGCTGCGAATCAATTGAACCAAAAATTACTGATCGAACTAAAGGTCACTGCTAAGACTAAAAAGACGATCGTTCAAGAACTTCTTCCTTTGAAGAATCAACTCGCTAATCACCAACTGCAAAGTATGGATCTTGACACAGCAAATCGTATGAAGAAACTTTTTCCCACAATGAAAGTCGGGTATATCTTACCGCTGGATTTGTTAGGCAGCCCCAGAACTTCACTGGATTTTGTCAATATCGAATCGCGCACAGCCTATGGTGACTTGATTCAAGTTCTGCAGCATCAGAAACAAGATATTTACGCTTGGCCGATCAACTCCAAACAACAGGCCGCCGTATTCCGTTTCCAACAAGTCAACGGCATCCTGTCTGATGATATGCGCGTCATTTCCAATCAAGCAGATGATATAAAAACTCAGACCGCCAGCATTTTACAATTTGATTAAAGAGAAAAGCTCGTAACAATCTCCATTCTCGGGACATTGTTACGAGCTTTTTTGTTCGTTAGCGATCTAATAGCCGTTCATAAGTAAAGCCTGACATGGAATACCGTAGCAAGAGGAGCGCCACCAGCAACAGGATAATTCCGATAGAAATCACGACCCCGCCGCCGAATACCAAAATACCAGTAAACTGACCGACAAGCAGCAATGCCAGCGGCAAAATCAGAAACGCCGCCTTTTGCTGTGATTCTTCAATCGTTGTAGACTTTGCGGAACCTTTAACGATCAGAACGATCGAGATGATCGTAATCGACGGTACGATCAATAGCATCACCCATAACCAATTGATGCTCAGCGGTAGTAGGATACCTTCAAAAATATACACCTCTGCTTCCACTACGATCACAGTCAAAATAAATGACACGTAAGTCACTAAGATAGCAATAAAGAGCGAGGCATAGACTTTCGCTTGAAAGATCTCTCGAATTGATAGTGGAGAATAGAACAAAGTCTCAAGCGTTCGTTTCTCCTTTTCCCCTACAAATGAGCTAGCGGCCATGACACTAGCCGTCATAATTGGAATGATCAAAAAGAAGATTGGGATGACATTATTGACCATTAAAGACAATAAATCGTGGATCAATTGTTCCTGGTCCAAATTCTGAAAATCCGGTAAAATACGAGCCATTTCATTGAACGAAGATGAATCAGTTGGACTCAATAAAACAGTCAGCAGCATAATCGTTGGAAAAACAACGGAAAAAAGCAGCGGGAGAATCGTTAATACTGAGAAGTAACGCTTATTCTCCGTGATCCCGCGAATATCCTTGATCATGATAGCCTTTTGTCGATTATTAAACATGTGTCTCCCCTCCTTCTAATAGGGCAAAATAAATATCTTCCAATGAATAATCCATCGGTGTAACCTGTGAGATATTCCCCCCCTGTTGGACGATCGTTTTAACGAATTGCGAAACCTCTGCCTTTTCTTGGAAGGTTAGCTCATAGGTATTATCCTTGATTCGTTTACTATTGATGCTTAACGGCATAACATCCGTTTCAATGATCAATTTATAATGATTAAACGTTCGTTGCCGCAGCTGCTCCAAACTACCTAACGCTAGCAGCTGACCGTTGTCCATCAATCCATACTCGTTACAAATTTCCTGAGCATATCTTAATTGATGAGTACACAGAAATATCGTAGTGCCTTCCTCTTGCGCTAGTTCCAGCAAAAGCTCATTCACGCTTTTCGTACTTTCTGGATCGAGCCCACTTGTTGGCTCATCTAAAAAAAGAACCTTCGGATGATGGATCAATGTCCTGGCTAGAGAAAGACGCTGCCGCATCCCGGTCGAATAGCTCTTCAATTTCACTTCAGCGGCATCCGTTAAGCCCAATTTTCCCAACAGCTGCATTCCCCTCGTTTCACTTTCTGCTTTGGTCATTCCAAAAAGCTGTCCAAAGAAACGAAGATTATCGATGCCCGAAAAATGATCGTACATTCCCGCGTGTTCGGTTAAAACTCCCGTTGATTGGTGAAGCTTTTCCGCCTCGCTGACAGGATCAAGCCCGAGAACACGGATTTCACCGCTGCTTGGTTTTAGAATCCCATTCAATAACTTGACGGTTGTCGTTTTCCCCGCACCATTTGGGCCTAAGAATCCAAAAATCGAACCTTGAGGAACCACTAAGCTAATATCATCTAACGCTTTCTTTCCTTCTGTAAATACCTTTCCCAAATGTTTGATTTCAATTGCATCCATCTATGACCCCTCATTTCTACTCATTGATTAAATCAATGGTTTACTCTCTTATTGTATTTCTTCCAGTCTAAAGCTTCAATGGAATCCTTGTTAACTTTTAGAACTATAAATCAACTGATACGATACTCGCAAATTGAAATACTAGCTGTCTGCTTTTTACTAGGCCATTGTTGCAAGAAATGTAAACATTAGCAATTCGCCTCTCTTCCTGCACTGTCCTTAATCCCCCTTACAAAATAAAATAAGCAAATTCGACGAATCACTTTATAAATACAAAGTTTTTCACGAATTTACTTTATATTTCGAAAGAAAAAATGAAATCAGCTTAACAACTTTCATTTTCGCTAGATGATTGATAACATACACTGACCAATTGGGCAAAGCTGTGCGATCAATAGTTCCCTTTTGGATAATTTACAAAATGCACTGCTGACAACTACTCATTCGTTAGAAACCATTTTCCGACACCAGAAAAATAGTTGTATTCTCGTTTTACCGATCTTTGGATTAAACTTCTTAAACAAAAAAAATCGAACCTCCCTCAAGGTCCGAATCTTTTTCCTGTTAAGATAAATAGTTCACATGCTCAGCTAAAACTTATGCCGAACATTCGATTTCTACGCAAGCGTGGATATTTTCGTATTTCACTAATAAACGATTTTGCAGTTCGATCACTGTCGCTCGGTCTGCTGACGCGCAGGTCACAACATTGATTAATACGGTATTGTTGTATAGTTGTTCTACGACTCCCACAACTTCATTCTCTATGCCAATTGCCTGACATTCATAAGCAAGTCCAATTTCAATAGTTTCCATAATAAATCCCCCTTTATTTCTACGTTCTTATAATAACATAATGGAAATAAATTGGAAACGTTTTTTAATACTTTTTTTGCTTTTATATCAATGTGTACAAGATAATCGTCAGAAAATTCAAAAAAACACAAACATAAACTACATTGGTTATTTTTAATCTACCATTAATTTTCTACTTATCTTTATTTGTTTAAAATCAATTTCAACGAAGACGCATTATGCTTTTTATCATTAATTTCAGCTAACTGTATATTAATTTTACTATCCCAATTAAAAAGAGCCCTCGCGATGCGAGAGCTCTTTACCAGTCTTTTATAGACGATTATTCAATTCTTTTGCTAAATCTTCAAATCCTGGTTTTCCAAGTAGGGCAAACATGTTTTTCTTGTAAGCTTCCACACCTGGTTGGTTGAATGGGTTAACCCCTAATAAATAACCAGAGATACCCACTGCGATTTCAAAGAAGTACATTGCATAGCCTAGAGTATAAGCATCCATTGTAGGAATGTTCAATACGAAGTTAGGAACCCCACCATCTGTATGGGCTAATAATGTTCCTTGATACGCTTTCGAGTTAACAAAATCAACATCTTTGCCTTCTAGGTAGCCTAAGCCGTCCAAGTCAGATTCTTGTGAAGGAATCGCCACAGATTTACGTGGGTTTTCCACTTTCACGATTGTTTCGAAGATATTACGACGACCTTCTTGGATATATTGTCCAAATGAATGCAAGTCAGTAGAGAAGTTTGCGCTTGATGGGTAAATCCCCTTCAAGTCTTTTCCTTCTGATTCGCCGTATAATTGTTTCCACCATTCGTTGAAATATTGCATACCTGGTTCGTAGTTAACTAAGATTTCAGTCACTTTGCCTTTACGGTATAGAATATTACGAAGAGCGGCATATTGGTATGCTTCGTTTTCATCTAAATTTTCGCTTGAGTAAGCTTCGCGAGCATCCGCAGCACCTTGCATCAAAGCGTCAATGTCTGCACCACTAGCTGCGATTGGCAATAAACCAACGGCTGTAAGCACTGAGAAACGTCCGCCGACATCATCAGGAATCACAAATGTTTCCCAACCCGCTGCATCAGCTTCGACTTTTACAGCTCCACGAGCTTTATCTGTTGTTGCATAGATACGTTTGTTGGCTTCTTCTTCACCATATTTTTTGATCAATAATTCTTTGAAGACACGGAATGCGATTGCTGGTTCTGTTGTCGTTCCTGATTTAGAAATTACGTTAACAGAGAAATCACGGTCGCCGATCACTTCGATTAAGTCAGCAATGTATGTTGAGCTGATTGAATTTCCTGCAAAGAATACTTGCGGCGCTTTGCGATCTTCTTTATCCAACACGTTAAAGAACGTTTGGTGTAAGAATTCGATTGCCGCACGAGCACCAAGGTATGAACCACCGATTCCAATAACAACTAAAACTTCAGAATCAGATTTAATTTTTTCAGCTGCTTTTTTGATACGTGCAAACTCATCTTTGTCGTAATTAACGGGCAAGTCAATCCAACCTAGATAATCATTTCCTGCGCCAGTTCCTTCACGCAGTTCTTTGTGAGCTAGAGCTACTTCAGATTTGATGTAGTCCATTTCATGTTCGCTCACGAATGGTGCCACTTTCGAATAATCGAAATGAATATGTGCCATTGTTTTTCCTCCTTGAAAGTCACTTCATAACAACCTATACTTTACGTTTCTTTTCATCATTTTTCAAGCTTAAACCACTTAAAAAATTAAACTGTTCCTTGTGCTAGCATCGCTGCAGCGACTTTCGCAAAACCAGCAATATTGGCTCCGGCAGCGAAATTATCTTTATCTGCATATTTGTCAGCTGTATCTCGGCACGTTTCATAAATGTTTTTCATGATACCGTCCAATTTTCCGTCAACTTCTTCTTTCGACCATGCCAAACGTTGCGAGTTTTGACTCATTTCCAATGCTGATACCGCAACACCGCCAGCATTTGCCGCTTTCCCGGGTCCATACAGAACACCTTTTTCATGGTATAGCTTGATCGCTGCCATCGTGCTAGGCATATTTGCCCCCTCAGCGACAACTTTCACACCATTTTTCACTAAGATCGCTGCTTTTTTATCATCAATCTCGTTTTGTGTCGCACATGGCAACGCAATATCCGCCGCCTGTTCAAGCTCCCAAACAGATCCTTCATAGTATTCAGCCGTTGGACGTTCCTTCGCGTACTCTGTCAAACGAGCGCGGCGAACTTCTTTGATGTCCTTCAATAATTCAACATCGATCCCGTCTTTATCGTAGATGTAGCCATTTGAGTCGGAACAAGTAATCGCTGTTGCACCTAAAGCTTGAGCTTTCTCAATCGCATAAATTGCTACATTTCCGCTACCAGAAACAAGCACTTTTTTACCTTCAAAAGAATCTTTACGATCCTCTAATAAGTGTTTCACAAAGTAAACGGCACCGTACCCCGTTGCTTCTGTTCGACCTAAACTTCCGTTGAATCCTAACGGTTTGCCTGTCAGCACACCCATATCGTATTCACGTAAGCGTTTATACTGGCCGAATAAATATCCGATTTCGCGTCCGCCGACACCGATATCGCCTGCCGGTACATCTAGGTTTGGACCGATATGTTTTGATAATTCTGTCATGAAGCTTTGGCAATAGCGCATTACTTCAGAGTCAGATTTGCCTTTCGGATCAAAATCAGAACCACCTTTTCCGCCGCCAATTGGAAGACCAGTCAAACTATTTTTAAAGATTTGTTCAAAACCTAAAAATTTCAAAATACTTAAATTCACACTCGGGTGAAAACGCAACCCACCCTTATAGGGGCCGATCGCCGAATTGAACTGAACGCGGTAACCGCGATTAACTTGCCAATTCCCTTTATCATCTTGCCAAGGGACACGGAACTGGATTAATCGTTCTGGTTCCAGGATCATGCCCAAAATATTTTTTTCAACGTATTCCGGATGTTCTTCTAGAAAAGGAATCACTGTTGGTAAAAATTCATCCACCGCTTGTAAAAATTCTTCTTGGTTCGGATCTTTTGCCTCTAAGTTCTTTTGAATCTGTTCAACATATTCTCGTACTTCCATCAAATTCCTCCTCACAGTTAATACTCATAGTTTACATCATTTTCTAATAGAAGTGAAAAAAAATTCATGCTACACTGCAAGTTAAGCGCAAATTGTTCGTATTTAAGGTATGATTATCCAGACTATACAAACAAATTTATTAATAAATGAGGGCTAAATAGAATGAGTAAGAAATTTGATGTAATTGTGATCGGCGGCGGTCCCGCGGGAATGATGGCTGCCATCACTGCCGCGATGAACGGCTCGCAAGTCGCTTTGTTTGAAAAAAATAAACGCCTTGGAAAAAAATTACTGATGACCGGCGGCGGACGCTGCAACGTAACAAATAACCGACCTGTTGATGATTTGATCACCCACATTCCCGGCAATGGACGCTTCTTATATAGTACATTCTCACAATTTGACAACCAAGACGTGATGACTTTTTTTAACGAGCACGGTGTTGCTCTAAAAGAAGAAGACCACGGGAGGATTTTTCCTGTTTCAGATAAATCAACTACGATCGTTAATGCCTTGAAAGATGAATTAGAAAAGCTGAGAGTTGAGCTTCATTTTAAGGAACCTATCGAGAAAGTCATTAGTGATGGAACAGCCATCCAAGGTGTCCGTACTTCTGAGGGGGATTATTCAGCAAAGAGCGTCATAGTAACAACTGGCGGAATCACTCATCCTTCGACCGGTTCACAAGGTGACGGGTATCGTTTTGCTAAAAGTGTCGGTCATCATGTAACACCTCTGTATCCAACGGAATCCCCGATTTTTCTAACAAATGATTTTGTCGCGGAAAAGACACTTCAGGGCTTATCCCTGCAAGATGTGGATCTAGCTGTCGTTGATGAAAAAAACAAACTTATCGCCAGTCATGAGATGGACTTGCTCTTTACCCACTTCGGCATCTCTGGTCCAGCAGCTTTACGTTGTTCAAGCTTCGTTAATCAATTATTACGGACTCAAGAAACAGTGACGTTAAGACTCGATTGTTTCCCTGAAAAATCTGCCGCAGCTTTAGATAGAAGAAATCAACCAGCGTGCGGCCGGATCAACGAAACAATTAAAGAATGCTTTAGCAGGTTTCTTGCCGGAACGACTGCTGCTTTTCTTTTTAGAAAAAGTCGGAATTGGTGAACAAACATATGCTCAGAGCTCAAAGGAACAAATCGAAACATTTGTTTCCTATTGTAAGAACTGGTCGCTGACTGCCAACAAGACGTTTGGTTTGGAAAAATCCTTTGTCACCGGCGGCGGTGTTGAACTAAAGGAGATCAATCCGAAAGAATTAGCCAGCAAAAAAATCCCCGGCTTATATTTTGCCGGGGAAGTGCTCGATGTAAATGGCTATACAGGCGGGTACAATATCACTACTGCCTTTTGTACCGGCTATGTCGCAGGAACGCATGCCGCTTATTACGCCTTCACTTAATGAGTCAGCTCGACAAATAGCCCCTGCGTCAAGTCAACGATGGCCTGCGGGGCTATTTCTATTTGGAGCCCTCTTCTGCCTGCCGATATCGCGATTTGTTCAAAGTTCTCCGCCGAAGCGTCTAGAAAAGTTGGAAACAGCTTTTTCATCCCAATTGGTGAGCAGCCGCCGCGAATATACCCCGTGGTCGCTTCCAAATCTCTCAAGTGCAGCATTTCAACCTTTTTATTGCCGCTGGCTTTCGCAATTTTCTTTAAATCCAATTCATGATCACTGGGAATCACGGCCACCACAGGTCCTGTTTTATTCCCCACAGCTACCAATGTCTTAAAAATTCGGGCTGGTTCAATCCCCACCTGTTCAGAAACATGGCCTGCACCTAGATCGTCCTCGTTCCATGAATATTCATGTTCCGTATACGCTATCTTCTTTTGTTCAACTAATCGAATCGCATTGGTCTTTTGAATTTTCTTTTTAGCCAAGTCAATCCCCCACTTCATTCATTTTCTAAATTCTAGCAAAAAAGCGGTAATCAAACAAATCGGTCGTTTCATTTGGCCTTTTCCTTTAAAAGTCCTACACTAGATTTAGAAAAGAAAGGATGTCTTCATCATGAAACGAATTTCAAGAGGAAAGTTTGAAAAGATGCAACAATTATCAAATGATCAAGGTGTCATTGCGGCCTTAGCAATCGACCAACGCGGCTCTATGAAAAAGATGATGCAAGCCGCTGTCGGCGAAGAAAAATTCTCTATGGATCAAGTTTATGAGTTCAAAGAATTGGTCTCGCAAGAATTAACTAAACACGTCAGCGCGATCCTGCTTGACGAACAATACGGCTTTAAAGGAATTCAAGCCAAAGATTCCAACTGCGGATTGATCATGTCTTACGAAAAAACTGGTTACGATGCCAACACCCCCGGTCGTCTGCCAGAACTTTTGCCCGATGAATCATTAGACCGTCTATTAGACAAAGGCGCAGACGCAGCTAAAGTTTTAGTATATTATGATCCCGATGAGCCAAAAGATATCTTGGATGTGAAGCACGCATTTTTAGAACGTTTAGGAACAGAAGCGTTAGCCGCTGATATTCCCGTATTTGTAGAACCCATCGTGTACGATGGAACGATCACTGATGATCACTCGCCTGAATTTGCTGAGATCAAACCGAAAAAAGTAATCAGTACCATCAAAGAATTCACCAAAGAGAAATACCATATCGATGTTTTGAAAGTCGAAGTTCCTGTTCTCTTCAAATATGTCGAAGGTTTCATTAAAGCCAACGATCCAATCATCTACACACAAGAAGAAGCCGCTGCCTACTTCAAAGAAGCCAGTGAAGCAGCTACACGCCCATTTATCTATCTAAGTGCTGGTGTTCCTGCTGATATCTTCCGTGATGAATTGACATTTGCCGGAGAACATGGGGCGAATTACTGTGGCATCCTCGGCGGCCGAGCAACATGGCGTGACGGTGTTCAAGTATACGCCGATGAAGGCAAAGAAGGTTTAATCAACTGGTTGGATACTCAAGGCCGTGAAAATGTCGAAGAATTGAATGATATTCTAAATAAATACGCAAAACCTTGGTACGAAATATATGGTGGTTTAGATAATATAGAAGTATTTGATATCGATGTAATGAATTAACAAAAATCGTCTTAAAGTATTTTTGAAAAAAACTTTACAAAAAGAAAGCCGAATGCCCTTATGACTGTCGATTTCGATAGTCATAAGGGCATTCGGCCTTCATTTATTTAAGTTCGTTAATCATCATAACCAGTTTTTCCGCTTCAATTTGAGCATCCTCATATGGCTTGCCTTCCAAACAACCGTAAGTCATACAAGAGCCGTCCAATGAGCCGCTGATTTGCGAGAATTTTCCAAGTCGTCCCAAAGATACTGAACTAACTGGTAAAGTAACGAAGGTTTGCGCCTTCATCACGATCTCCATTTGACGTAAAACATCAGCTTCATTTTTCGGATACACGACGATCTTTGCCATGTCCGCTCCCCAATGCTCCATCAAATTCAAACGGAATAAGATCACAGCGTCCTCAGGTGTCTCTTTAAAATTGTAATAGCTCAACATCACACGCACATCTAAGGCCTGCATCCATTTGATAAAAGTTGTCGATAATTGATCAATGACCGACACCTCGACATCGGCCAAATCAATTGCTCGTGAGGAGACCGCAAATTCATAGATATGCCGATACTGATTCAGAGAAATTTCCCGATTTCCACCGGCTTCAACAGTCCGTAAATTAAAAATCAATGGAATGTTGCGGATTTCATCCCGTAACGCTAATAAAGTTGAGTTTAATTGATCGTCATCAAAGACATCTTCATAATAATCTGCTCGCCACTCGATTACTTCGGCAACTTTCTTGGCCTCATTCGCCTGTTCAATGATCTCATCGAAAGTCTTTCCAACAATCGGCACGCAGATTTTAGGTTTTCCTGCATCAAATCGTACCTCTCTTACTTGAATATCCATCATACGCATCCCATCCCATTTTCTTCTATTTTTTTATCCTATAAAACAGTACCTTCAAATAATTGCTTTCTTCAAAATTGCTAACTGGAAAATCTGCAGGCAAACGGTAACTCTCCGTCAATCGGAAGTTTACGTTTTTCTTTTTCAAAGCCGCTTCGATCGCTTGTTGAAATTTTTTTATCGGCAGATTCGCAGCATTGGTCGAGGCGATGATCATCCCCTCTTCCGTAAGAATCTCTACGCTGTCTTCAATTAAACGCCCATAATCTTTTGCCACCGAAAATGTTTTTTTCTTATTGCGGGCAAAACTTGGTGGATCCAGGATAATCAAATTATAACTTAAATTCTTTCTTACTGCATAGCGGAAATAGTCAAATGTATCCATTACAATGATTTTTTGCTGCTCCAACGGCAACCCGTTTACTTCAAATTGCTCCTGAGTTTTAGGCAGGCTGCGTTGAGCCAAATCTACACTGGTCGTCTCTAAAGACCCACCATAAGCGGCAGCAACAGAAAAAGCTCCTGTATAACTAAACATATTCAAGACTTTTTTACCTGCAGCAAATCCTTCGGTTAGCCGGCCGCGAACTTCCTTCTGATCTAAAAAAATGCCAGTCATATAGCCTTCATCTAAGTATACGGCATATGAAACGCCATTTTCCAGTACTATTAGCGGTTCTGTCGGCTTTTCACCCGCTAGCCAGCGGCTCTCTTTTAGATCACTCTTGAAACGGATCTTCTCAACGACTCCTTTAGCATTTGGAAAGACGCTCAAAAAGCCGTCTACGATCATTTTTTGGAAATGATAAATCGTCTGGTTATACCAAGAAATCACTAGGTAATCAGCGTAATAATCAACCGTAACTCCGCCAAAGCCATCACCTTCCCCGTTAAACAAACGAAAAGCTGTTGTTGTTTCATCAGCAAAAAAGGCTTGACGCTGGTCGATCGCCTGTTGGAATTTTTCCTTTAAGAAAGCTTGATCAATCGGGCGTTGTGTTTGATCAACTACCCAACCAAACCCTTTATTTTGCTTCCCTAAATAACCAGTTGCGACATATTTATTCTTATTATCAACGAATTCGATCCACTCCAAGGGAATTTTCTTTATATCCTGCTTCAGGTCCTCCGCCTGAATTAATGGGTTTCCTTGACGAATTCGTTTAATTCCATAATTATTTAACTCTATTTTCAATCTCATCCCTGCTTTCTACTATAGTATATCAAAAAAAATTAGTAATTTTCGCTTATAAAGTTTTCTTTAAGCATGATTGCTCTAATTTCAATAAGAATTGACTGTATTGTTGTAAGCGAGTAAAATGTTTACAAGTGAACATTCCGCATTTTTTCTGCGGCAGAAAGGAAGTTACTATTGAAAAAACTAAAAGCTCCTGCATTTTTGAATAAACGTCTCGGCTTTTATGCGTTACTGACATTCTTATTATGGGCGAAAAGTGTTTTTGCATACTTATTTGAATTTAATTTAGGGATCGAGAGTCTAACTCAATACTTCATCCTGTTTATCAATCCAATCGCATCGACAATGTTTCTACTGTCGATTGCTTTATATGTGCGGCGGTCGAAAGCCTCTTATATCACGATGATGGTCATCTATGCACTGGCGAGCTTCTTGCTTTTTGCCAACGTTGTTTACTATCGTGAGTTTACGGACTTTATTACCGTCAACACCTTCTTGGGTGCTGGTAAAGTTGCTAGCGGATTGGGTGAAAGTGCCATCCGGCTTTTCCGTCCATACGATGTTTTATACTTAATTGACATCGTAATCCTGCCCATTCTTTTATGGCGCAAACGCATTAAAGAAGAGCAGCGTCCTGTCCGTGCTCGCATGGCCTTCGCTATGACAGCTCTTTCGATCATGATTTTCTCAGGAAATCTATTCCTAGCTGAAGCTGATCGTCCGGAATTATTGACTCGTACGTTTTCACGCGACTATTTGATCAAGTATCTTGGGGTCAATGCCTTCACTGTTTATGACGGCATCCAAACCTATAAGACCAACCAAGTCCGAGCTGAAGCAAGTCCGAATGACTTGAAAGAAGTTGAGACTTATGTAAAAGATCATTATGCGGCTCCAAATAGCGACTACTACGGAATAGCTAAGGGACGCAATGTCATTACGATTCATTTAGAAAGTTTGCAGCAATTTGTGATCGACTACAAATTGAAAGATGAAAATGGGCAAGAACACGAAGTCACACCGTTCTTGAATAGCATTTTCCACAGCAACAGCACATTCAGCTTTGACAATTTCTTCCACCAAGTAAAAGCCGGAAAAACTTCCGATGCTGAAACCTTGATGGAAAACTCATTATTCGGATTGAACCAAGGCTCATTGTTCTCTCAACTAGGTGGAAAGAACACCTTCCAGGCTGCACCAAATATCTTGAAGCAAACGGAAGGCTACACGAGCGCTGCTTTCCATGGTAACTCTGGAAGCTTCTGGAACCGGTCCGAAACTTACAAAAATCTTGGCTATAATTATTTCTTCGATTCTTCTTACTATGATGTAAACGATGAAAACTCATTCCAATACGGTCTGCATGACAAGCCATTCTTCCAACAATCTGTGAAGTATTTGGAACGTCTGCAACAACCGTTCTACTCGAAATTTATTGCTGTATCTAACCATTATCCATATAGTGAATTTAAAAATGACGAAGCCGGCTTCCCAATGGCAGATACTGGCGACGAAACTATCAATGGCTATTTCGCGACAGCGAACTATTTAGACAAAGCGGTAGAAGAATTCTTTAACTACTTGAAAACTTCTGGTCTCTATGAAAATTCGATCATCGTAATGTACGGTGACCACTACGGAATCTCTAATTCGAGAAACTCTGACTTAGCGCCGTTACTAGGCAAGTCAAAAGAAACATGGTCAAATTTTGACAATGCACAAATGCAGCGTGTTCCATACATGGTTCATGTACCTGGACAGGATAAAGGCGGCATCAACCACACTTATGGTGGTGAAGTTGACGCATTACCTACTCTATTGCACCTTTTAGGTGTCGACACAAGCAAGTATATTCAATTAGGCCAAGACTTGTTATCAACAGATCGTGACCAAATCGTTGCTTTCCGTGACGGCGACTATGTGACACCAGAATATACGTATTATAGCGGTAGCTTGTATAGTAATAGCAACGGTATGGCGATCACTGAACCAAGTGAGACTCTGCAGCAACAAACGGAGAAATGGAAAGAAGCCGTTTCTACTCAGTTAAGTACTTCAGATAACATCAACAACGGAGACTTATTACGTTTCTATTCAGCAAGCGGGTTAAAACCTATCGATGCTTCTGATTATGATTATAAAGACGGCCTGAGCAAGATGGAAAAAACCGAAAATAAACTGGGCGACAAATCAACCAGTTTACATGATCAAAACGGTAAGAAATCCACTCAAGAGCTATACAAGACAGAAACTTATAAGCAATATCAAGAACAAAGTCAACAATAACTAGACAAAATACTCTTCACGAATTCGTGAAGAGTATTTTTTTCTGCACTTATTTCTTCCGATAGAATTCATAGTTCTTTCAAATTAGGATTTTATACTTATTAGTAAGAGGTGGAAATCCATGGAACTCATTTCAACAACGCTTTCGACAATTAAACGACATCGCATACAATTCTCACTTTCATGGGTGATCTGTCTGATCGCTCTCTTTATCTTGACGAGTTTAGGTATGCTGAAGCTCGTCTTAAATCAGTTGGATTCTTCCAATCAGATCCAGTTATTCACTACCAAAGAATTCCAAAAAATCCAGCAATATTTTTCCGATCGATTGATCGTCAGCGGAATCATCCTGTTCTTTTTGTTATTGCTGCTTTTCGGAATCAAGATCCAGCGCCAGAAAAAAACAACATCTTCAATGAAGCAGCTGATCTATTCAACCGGTTTAGAATTTTTCTTAGGATTGATGATGGCTTGCATTTGTTTGATTCTATTGTATACCCTTTTTGAGCCCATTTATGAATCTGCCTTACAGTCGTTTTACCATCACGGCTTGAATCAATTTAAGGACTTACCGAATTTTGTACTTAGCAACGGCTCAAGCGGAATCGCGTATTCAATACGCTCCTCCCTCTCCTTTGAGCTATCCTCAACGATGTTGCTTGACCTATTTTTCAGCTCCTTACTCAAAGCCGTTTCTTATATCATCCTATGTCTATGTCTGTTAATTCTCTGTTTCCGCCTAATAAATTTCGCTTCTAACAAGAGGAATGCTCGCTAAACACGAACATTCTTCTTTTTATTTGCTCCTTTGTTAAACTAATTCTTGAAAGTCGATTGTTCCTTCATTATACTTAGAAAGTATTCGGTTTTTACCGATATAATGAACTTATTCTTAAGGAGCGTTTAATTATAATGGAGAAATTCTTTAAATTGAAGGAACAAGGTACCAACATTTCCACTGAAGTAATGGCAGGTGTCACAACATTTTTTGCCATGAGTTATATTTTATTCGTTAATCCAAGTATTTTATCAGCTTCAGGGATGCCCTTTCAAGCGGTTTTCTTAGCAACAATCATCGCGTCTGTTATCGGGACTTTAGTTATGGGATTGTTTGCGAACGTTCCTTATGCACAGGCTCCTGGTATGGGACTGAATGCATTTTTTACTTATACAGTCGTATTCGGATTAGGCTACTCTTGGCAGCAAGCACTAGCGATGGTCTTTATTTGCGGGATCATCAATATTTTAATTACTGTCACAAAAATTCGTAAATTAATCATCCATGCAATTCCAGAAAGCATGCAGCATGCAATCGGCGGCGGGATCGGGATCTTCGTTGCTTACGTAGGGATCAAAAACGCTGGTTTACTTTCTTTTAGTGCTGACTCTTCTGCAATCACCAGCAGTGTTGTTGAAGGCGGCAAGGCAACAAACGTTTCGATCAACAGCGGAATCGTTCCCGCATTAGCAAACTTTAATAACGCACCGATTTTACTAGCTGTAATTGGTTTAATCGTTACTACGATCTTAGTTGTTAAAAATGTTCGTGGTGCGATCTTAATTGGTATCGTAATCACAACATTACTAGGGATTCCTATGGGGGTCGTTCAATTGGGTTCTATCGATTGGCATGCAAACTCGTTAGGCAGTTCGATCCAAGAACTTGGCACAACATTTGGTGCGGCTTTCGGCTCTGCCGGTATGGGTTCGCTATTCTCTGATTCTTCTAAATTACCACAAGTTTTAATGACGATTTTAGCATTCAGTCTATCTGATACATTTGACACGATCGGTACATTTATCGGTACTGGCCGCAGAACTGGTATTTTCTCTAAAGAAGATGAAAAAGCATTAGATGATGGTTCACGCGGCTTCAAAACAAAAATGGACAAAGCATTATTCGCGGATGCAATTGCTACGTCAATCGGTGCAATCTTTGGTACATCCAATACAACTACTTATGTTGAATCAGCAGCAGGAATCGGTGCTGGCGGACGGACAGGTTTAACGTCTGTTGTCGTTGCCATTCTATTTGCCTTAAGCAGCTTGTTCTCTCCATTGATCGCAATCGTACCTGCACAAGCAACAGCGCCTGCTTTGATCTTAGTCGGTGTAATGATGTTGGCCTCTTTCGCCGATATCAACTGGTTAGATTTAGAAGAAGCTGTTCCAGCCTTCTTCGCTAGTATCTTCATGGGACTTTGCTACAGCATCTCTTACGGGATCGCTGCCGGGTTCATTTTCTACACAATCGTTAAAGTCATCAAAGGTAAAACAAAAGAAATCTCACCAGTTCTTTGGATCGTAGATCTTCTATTCATTCTAAACTTTATTATTTTAGCTATTCTATAGTTTGAAACTAAAAAAGGAAGCGTAAAACCAAAAGGGTTTTACGCTTCTTTTTGTTCTTCTGTTGCTGCTGTCTCCTCTGGTTTATCTGGGAATACGACAGTAAAGGTGGTGCCTTTATTCAGCTCACTCTCTACCTCGATCGTCCCATTGTGCAGACGTACTAATTCCTGCACGATCGACAAACCTAATCCCGACTCGCCATATTTTGTATTTTTTCGAGACGGGTCTGCTTTGTAATAACGATCCCAAATATTCTTCACTTGGTCTTCTGTCATTCCAATCCCCGTATCAGAGATTTGGATTTCTATTGCCTTTTCCAGCTTTTTGATCGCTACGGTAATCGTTCCATCTTTAGTAAACTGAATCGCATTTTGAATCAAATTTACCACGACTTGAACGAAACGGTCATAATCGGCATACACATTAATCGGTTCCTCTGTTTGCAAAATCAGTTGATCATTTGAAGCCTCGGCTTTTGCCTGCAACTGCGAAACCACTGTAGATAATGCTTCAGTGGCATTGAATTTTTGCAAAAGAATAGTAATTTGATTCGTTCGAATCTTTTCATAATCCAGATTCTCATTCACCAAGCGAATCAGACGCGATGTTTCATTTTGCATCAGTTTGATTGCTTTTTCTTTTTGGTTTTCCGGAATCGCATTATACTGCATTCCTTCCAACAGACCGTTGATAGTTGTTAAAGGCGTGCGCATTTCGTGAGAAGCATCCGCCATAAATTGTTTTCGTCGTTCCTCTTGCCGTTCGATCTCATCCTGCGATTCCTTCAACGAAATGGTCATCTTATTGAAGTCTTCTGCCAAATCATCAAATTCGTCACGATTTCGATTAGGCACAATAACATCGAAATTTCCCATCGCAACTTCTTTCGTCGCTGAACGCATTCGATTGATCCGCTTCACTTGCTGAGTCGCAAAGAAATAGCTGACGATAATCGCAACGATCGAGGCAATGATAAACGCCTTGAACAAGTCTGTCACGATCGAATTGACACTAGTCTCAACATTCATTGCCGGTTGACTAACCAGTAGTACACCAAAGAAAGATTCCTTTATGAAAAAGGGAACCATGGCATAGGAGGTCGTTTGATTCTCCCCCCAAACATTTTTCGAACTTGTTTCTTTTTGCTGCTGCCCAGCCTTTAGTGCCTGCCATTGCTTATCACTGACCAAATTTTTATTAACTTCTCCAGTTTTTTCTGGATACTGAACATTCCTGTCCTTATCAAGGAAAACAAACGAAACGCCCTGCTGATTCAAGCTAGACTCGGTGACACCTATCGCAAATTGAAAAATCTCATTGCTGGACATCCCTTCAAAACGGATATCCCTGCTCAAAGAAACATTGTTTTTTTCCATGGATTCCGCATAACCGAGTAATTCTTTATAGTTATTATCCTCCAAGGTCTTACGCGTAAACTGAGTAAAAGACAGTCCTAAAGTCAATAGAATTAGCAAAATCAACCCGCCAAAAGCCAGCAATTGTTGATAAAGGTATTTCATCGACCAACCTCGGTATCGTCAAACTTATAACCGACGCCCCAAACTGTTTGGATCACTTGTGAGCCGACCTTTTCAATTTTTTGACGTAATTTTTTGATATGAGCATCAACTGTCCGCTCATCACCAAAATATTGATAGTCCCAAACCAATTCTAACAACTGTTCACGGGTAAATACTTGGCGCGGTTTTTTCGCCATCGTATACAACAGATCAAATTCCTTCGGTGTCAGCCCTTCAATTGTCTTGCCATCCAAGTATGCCTCACGCGTTTTTAGATTCATCTTGAAGTGATCTGTTTGGATATCAAAACTGGCATTGTCAACGACGCCATCTTTTTGCGGTTCGGAAGTCAGTTCGCTCCGACGATGCAAGGCTTTGATCCGCGCTATCAAGGTCAACGGTGAAAAAGGTTTCGTCACATAATCATCCGCGCCCATTTCCAGTCCGATAACTTGATCACTTTCAGAGTCTCTGGCCGTCAACATAATAATCGGTACTGTTTTAGAAATTTTGCGGATTTCTCGACCTACTTCCATTCCATCCATGCTAGGCAAATTCAGATCAAGCGTGATCATGTCCCACTTTTCTGGGTCAGCCTTAAAGGCCGCTAGCCCTTCTTTGCCGTCGTATTCAAATTCCGCTTCCCAGCCTTCATTCAAGAAAAACATTTGCATCATTTCAGAAACGGACTCATTGTCTTCAATCATTAAAATATTCATACTTTAACCCCCTGGTATCATCTGATTCTCATTCTAAGTATACTCTATTTCATTTTATTCAACCATTACCTTACCCGTATCTTCACCAACAATTTGTTTTTTCTTCAATTTTTCAAGCTTAAGCGACTAAATCTTCATTATTCATTTACATCTTTGCTTTTTTTATAACAAGATGGTATACTTTTTTCTGCACCAAATTATTTACTAAGGGGACGTTACGGATTCGACAGGCATGGTTCGAGCCTGAATTGCGCTTCGTAGGTTACGGCTACGTAAAAACGTTACAGTTAATATAACTGCTAAAAACAATAATAACACTTACGCTTTAGCTGCCTAAAAACAGTTAGCGTAGATCCTCTTGGTATCGCCCATGTGCTCAAGTAAGGGTCTCAAAATTAGTGGGATACGTTTCAACTTTCCGTCTGCAAGTTGAAAAAGAG
>Ga0153985_1000065_pt1 | contig 32649 bp, 40 predicted proteins | sample TSGA069MetaG_FD_104715 | JGI IMG/M metagenome (GOLD analysis project Ga0153985, IMG submission 104715) | Attine ant fungus gardens microbial communities from Georgia, USA - TSGA069 MetaG | ecosystem: Host-associated > Fungi > Mycelium > Unclassified | place: USA: Georgia, Alexander Wildlife...
ACGCTAACAGCGAGAGGCTTATTTAGTGTGGAAAAAGGTGTGCGCTCTCTTAGCAAGAAAAAGCATTAGAAAATTTCTCTGTTATTTCTCTTGACTAATCGTAGGAAAGGAGCTATGACAAGACTTTTGTCATAGCTCCTTTTTCCGAACAAACGGTGCTCCAGAAGTACTTCTGCGGAAATAAGCTGAAATTTCTTGAAGGGAGCACTTCTGTAACAACCTCTATTTATTGCTGCTACATTTTACAAGTAATACTTAAACAGGTCCGGCAGATCAACTCTTACTAGCTCTTCTGCTACGAGCACCAATTGATTTTTGGAGTCGTAAACGGAACCTTTATGATGGATAACTGACAGTCCGCTTTGTACATTAAATAATTTAGCCTGCTGATCAGTCAATTGGCTGATCGATACTTGATTCAAACCTTTATATTTAGGTTCAATTCCAAAAGTACTCAACACTTGATATAAGGAACCCGCCAAATCATTTTTAAATAGGAAGGAATAGGTAGTTGGTAGAAAGTTTCTTTCCAGCATGATTGGAACACCATCAATTTTTCGGAGTCGTTCGACTAGGATGACCCTATCTGTCGAAAAGAGTTCTTTGAATTCTGATGGTACCGTTTCCTCGTTGACTAAAAGTACCTCAGAGTTCAATTTTTTTCCTTGATCAAGACAAACTTGTGTCAAAGATAAACTTTTTTGAGGATCATGTGCCTTTTTTTTAACAAAAGTTCCTTTTCCTTGCAAGCGGGTCAAATAACCTTCTTCAACTAGCTCATCAATCGCTTTTCGTACGGTAATTCTGCTTACACCAAAGCTTTTTTGAAATTGTGCCTCGGAAAGTAGCTTATCTCCAGGAGTCAATTTGCTTTCATTAATCTGTTGCAAGATCGTTTCTTTAATTTGCAAATAGAGAGGTTTATTCTTATCAATAACTTTTTGAGCCATTCGTACACCGCCTTTTCGATTATTATACGTAAAAGAGAATGGTAGTTCAACTATAATATGAGTTCGAATACATATCATGAACATGTATTGACAAACGCGCAAACATGTATTAAACACGTATTGTTGAAAGGTACAATGTTGGAAAAGCAAAAGAAAGTGAGGAGCTAAGATGGAGTTAAAAGCAATAATCGAGGAAATCAATGATGTGAAACAGTCGATCGGCGGGATCAAAAACGTTGTGTGGTTAGCAGCTGGAGGTAGTTATGGAGGATTTTATCCAGGAGATTACTTTTTAAATCAGGAAGCCCTAAGTATTCGTTCTAAAACTATTACCAGTAATGAGTTTGTGCAAACACCACCCGCTTTTATCGGAGATAATACGTTGGCGGTTGTTTGTTCAATGCGAGGGACACCGGAAACGATTGAGGCGGCAAAAGTTGCGAAAGGTTTAGGAGCAGCGACTATTGCTTTGTATGTCGAAGAATCTGAATTAACAGAAGTCTGTGATTATAAGGTGATTTATGACTCAGTTGCCGTAGACAGCAGTGATTTTTCTAAAACGAATTCGGCATATGGCTTAAAAATCGCAATGCTGGTGATGGATGTTGTAGAAGGTTACGAACATACTGCTGTTGCTATGGAGAGCTTTGAGGTAGTCAACGAAGTTTACCATCAAGCCGTGTCAGATATTCGAATGAAAGCTATAAAGTGGGCAATGCAAAACCGTGAGTCGATGTCCATTCATGTTATGGGGAGCGGTGCAACCTATGGCGCAGCCTATATTTTCTCGATTTGTAATATTATGGAAATGCTGCAGATTGATTCCCCAACCGTTAATAGTTGTGATTTCTTCCATGAACCATTTGAAGTGATTGATGAAGAAACCTCAGTCTTTCTTCTTGTTGGAGAAGGCGGTAGCCGTTCTAATGATGAACGAGCTGCTCGCTTTTTACAAGAATTTGGCGGGATAAAGGTTTTCCAACTAGATTCTAAAGATATCGGTTTAAATAAATTTGATTCAAAGGTCAGCGAACATTTTAATCATTTGATTTTCTCGCCAATCTTAAACAACGTTTTCATGCGAGAATTAGCTTATCAAATCAAAAAAGATTACATGACACGCACTTATATGTGGAAAGCAGAATATAAGTAACCATTCCCTTTGCTCAGCGATGAGAAATCGTTGGGTTATTTTTAGTGAATCAGCTTGATAGTATAATGGAAGAAACATTCATCTCTTGAGACAAGTCGATCCGGCTCATTCTGTTACCTAACATTTTTCCCAACACTCTTCTCGCACATTTTTCCAACAACTGATAGAAGTGTTGAAAGCGGTTAACAGGCCCTTGGTATGACAAGCTTAATATCCTGTCGCAAAACTTGGCACGGTAGTTGCGTTGTATAAAAGTGAGAACAGTTAGAAGGAGGATAGGGAATGAATAAGATTATTTTAGCAAGTCATGGAGATTTTTCGCAAGGGTTGAAGCAGACTGTATCCATGATCATTGGAGATGAAGGAAATATTTTTGCATTGTCAGCATTCCGCGACGAAGATCAGCCCATTAAAAATCAGGTGGAGCAGTTACTAGAAGAGATTGGGTATGATGATGTTTACATTTTGACGGATATTTTTGGAGGAAGTGTCAATAATGATTTATTAAATATCCAGCAAGAGCATCAAGAAATCCATTTATTTACAGGAATGAATTTGCCGTTAGTGATCTCTATTGCGACCCAAACTGGAAAAATCAAGCCAGCTCAATTGGCAACGATTCTTGAAGACAGTCGCCAAGGAATGATTGATTGCAAACAATTATTGACGACAAAAATTAATATTGGAGGGGACGATTTATGATTAAACTCGTTCGAATTGACTATCGTTTATTGCATGGTCAGGTAGTTTTTTCTTGGACCAAATCACAGGGAATCAACCGTATCATCGTAATCAATAAGGAAGCAGCCACAGATGAATTCAAGAAAATGTCGTTGAACTTGGCGAAACCGACGGGAGTAAAGTTGAATATTTTTACTGTCGAGGAGGCGTTATCAAAAATGCCCAAAGTTGAGACTTTAAAGGAAAATATCATGCTGATTTTTGGAAATACAAAAGAAATTTTAGCTTTTTGCGAGGCGTATCCAAAGATCAAAGAAATCAACTATGGCGGGATACCAAAGACGAACAACGGGAAACAATTTGGTAGTGCGATTTTCTTAAATGAAGAGGAACAGGTAGAAGCAAAAAAAATGAAGGAGATGGGGATAAAGCAATATATGCAGCAGATACCAACCTCTAAATCAGAAGATTTAAATAAATTAATTTAAAAAGGAGGGCTTTAAATGTTGGTTCAATCAATAGTTTTAGGGTTGATTGGTGTATTTGTTATGTTAGACTCCCGGCTGTTAGGGCGATTGAATTTTGAACGTCCACTGATCGTGGGAACCCTTGTAGGTTTAGCACTGGGAGATCTGGAGAAGGGGTTGCTAGTAGGAGCCTCGATTGAATTGATTTCACTAGGAGTTGTTCAGGTTGGGGCCGCAGTCCCGGCGGATATGACATTAGGAGCAGTTATTGCAACAGCATTTGCAATTTTATCTGGTTCAAACGCTGAAACAGCTTTAACGATCGCTATTCCCATCGCGATTTTAGGACAGCTTCTAGGAATCTTGATGCGAACTGTCTTAGCTAGTTTGACGCATCGAGCCGATTCATTGATTGAGGAAGGAAAATTTAAAAGTGCACAGCATATTCACATAGTCTGGGGAACGATTTTGTATTCATTGATGTATTTCGTACCGATTTTCTTAGCTATCTATTTTGGTACCGATTTAGTTAAATCAATCGTTGATGCGATTCCTGAATGGATTACTGATGGGTTGAGTTTGGCAAGTAAACTTCTACCAGCATATGGGTTTGCTTTGCTGCTGCAAACGATGTTGTCTAAGAAAATGATGCCGTTTTTAGTTTTAGGGTTTTTGATTACTGCTTATTCAGGATTGGGAATTACAGGTGTCGCTTTATTTGCGGGAATTGTAGCTTTCGTCATGTATCAAATTGAAGCAAATAAATCTGGCGGAAGTGGTGGCAATGGTACAGCAGAAGAGCCTGATGCATTGGATGATTTATAAAAGGAGGTTAACAAAATGGCAAAAGAGAAGGATCAAAACGGTCGTAAATATTGGCAATTTTTCTGGCGCTCATGGGCGATTCAGGACTCTTGGAACTATGAGCGTGCCATGAACATGGGATTTTTATACGGAATTGCTCCAACATTAGACCGTATTTACAAAGACCCTAAAGATGAAGAATTAAAAAAAGAAGCCTATCAACGTCAAATGCTTTATTACAATTGCACTCCGCAAACAAGTGCTTTTGTACTGGGCTTAACGGCTTCGATGGAAGAACAATATTATGAAGACCAAGAAGGCTTTAATCCAGATACAATCAACTCAGTAAAAACGTCATTGATGGGACCATTGTCTGGGATCGGCGATTCCTTCTTCCAAGGGACTGTTCGTGTTTTAGCATTTGGATTAGGGATTAATTTAGCACAGCAGGGGAGTATTTTAGGCCCAATTTTAGCAATGATTATTTCCTTTGTTCCCTCTTATCTTGTGACTTATTATGGCGGGAAATTCGGTTATAACATGGGAAATAAGTATTTGGCTAAGCTATATGAAGGCGGCTTGATGGACCGGGTGATGTATGTCTGTTCGATTATCGGGCTGATGGTCATTGGCGCAATGATTGCTAGTATGATCGGAATCACGACACCAATCAAATTCGGTAAAACGTTTGTATTGCAAGATGTTTTAGATAGTATTATGCCGCAAATGCTGCCATTTGCATTAACGATGTTTATGTATTGGCTACTACAAAAGAAGGTAAATACGAGCATTATGTTATTAATCTGTATTGTCGGTGGCCTGATTTTAAGTGCTTTAGGGATTTTTGTTTAATTCTGATAGTTGAAGCAGACTCGTGATGTGGTGCAAAACATCACCGTGTCGTTTCTCTAAATAAAAAAGAAAACTGAGGAGGAATTCAGAAAATGAATTCAACGATGGAAGCAAAAGAAATTATCAAAGAGATTGTAGGAAAACATGATGTGAAACACGTTGTTTTCGTTGGCTGCGGCGCGTCAAAAGCAGATTTGTATCCAGCAAAATACTTTTTAGACCAAAATGCGAAGCAATTACGCATTAGTCACTACACAGCCAACGAATTCAACTTTGCTACACCAACTTCGGTCGATGAGAACACAGTAGTGATCTCGGCTTCTCTTGGAGGTGCAACTCCAGAAACAGTAGAAGCCAATACGGTTGCCAAAGATAAAGGTGCTACAGTAATCAGTTTAACACGAATAATTGATGCGCCGTTAACAAAAGATGCAGATTATGTGATTTACCACGGCTTTGCTGAGAACTACGCGACCAAACTTGAAAAAACCGGGTATTGCCTGCTTTTAGCAGTGGAGCTGTTAAATCAAGTGGAGGGCTATGAACATTACGATAAGATGATGGATGCCTTTGCTAAGATTTATGACTTGGCACAAGAAAGTGCAGAATCAGCACGTAAAGCAGCCAAACAATTCGCACAACGCTTTAAAGACGAAAAAGTAATTTATATCATGAGTAGTGGTGCTACTCATGAAGTAGCGTATTCATCATCTGTTTGTCTGATGATGGAGATGCAATGGATCAATTCAGGAACCTTCCATGCCGGTGAATTCTTCCACGGACCATTCGAGATCGTTGATAAGGATGTCCCATTCATCTTGTTGATGAACGATGGAAAAACGCGAGCAATTGATTCACGGGCTTTAGCTTTCTTAGATCGCTTCGATGCGAAAACCGAAGTGGTCGATGCTCTAGATTATGGATTATCCGCGCACGTAGAGAAAGAAGTTTTAGACTACTTCAACCCATTTGTTATTACTGCAGTCTTTAGAGTATATGCAGAGGAATTATCTTATGCTAGAGAACATCCGCTTACAAAACGTCGTTATATGTGGAAACTTTCTTACTAGTCGCAAAATTTTTGCGAAAAAACTGAGATATGGCATCTCGGTTTTTTCGCATTATTAGAAATTTTAGTCTCTTAGAGGAAAACAAATGCTATACAATAGAAATGAAGGTACATCAAATCGATTAAAAGCAGGTGATGAAATGAAAAAGGAATTGGATGATTATTTATATGAATTAACGATGAATCTAAAAGAAGGAGCTGAGGAACGTTTCTCGGCCTATAAAATCGCTGAGTCACTGCAACTAAATCGAAGTACCATCAGCAGTTATCTAAATCAAGCATTTCGCGAAGGAGAACTAGTAAAAATCAAAAGTTATCCAGTCTTATTTTTACATAAAGGAGCGTTAGAGAATGCTTCGATTGAAGTGGATAAATTAGAATATGACTCGCTAAAGGAATTATTTACGCAAGATAATGGAAACACGATTGAAGAAATCATTGGGGCTAGTGGGAGTTTAAAGGAAGCGATCGATCAAATCAAGACGGCTGTGTTATATCCTCATAATGGGTTGCCGATCTTACTGATGGGAGTAAGCGGGTCAGGAAAGACTTTTCTAGCAGAGAAAATTCATGCATATGCCAAAGAACAGCAGGTGATTGATCATAAGGCGCCATTTATCGCGTACAATTGTGCCCAATATTTCAATAACCCAGAGTTATTATCATCAGCGTTATTCGGTCATACCAAAGGAGCTTTCACTGGAGCAGATCAGGAACATAATGGATTGATCGAAAAGGCAGATGGAGGTGTTTTATTTTTAGATGAGGTTCACAGATTGTCAGAAGAAGGACAGGAAAAATTATTCACCTTTATGGATACTGGAGAATTTTCACCGATGGGAGATACAAGTATTCGGCGAAAGGCTAATGTCCGTTTAATCTTTGCTACTACTGAGAATGTTTATTCGACTTTCTTGCCTACTTTTTTAAGACGGCTGCCAGTAATTGTTACTTTACCAAAATTTCAAAATCGCCCACAATCTGAACGTCTGCGTTTGATTGATTCATTTTTTATTGCAGAAAGCAGTATTTTAGATAAAGAGTTGCAAGTCTCCTATCAAATGATTGATTTCCTTTTGAACAGTGATCTAGAAGGGAACGTAGGGAAAATCAAAAACATCATCAAGTACGCTTGCGGAAATGCCTACGTTCATAAAAAAAATAAGCAGGTTATTGCGGTTCGGTTGAAGGATTTGCCGCTAGAATATAATCTGAAATTTAAGGAACAGTTTAGCAAGCCGAAAAAGAGGATGTCGGATCGTACCTATTTACCGAATACCAAGCAGCAGGTCCATCTAGAGAGCAAAGAAACACAGATTCTTCGCAGTTTTTTTTCCGAAGTAGTTTCTGAGTTCAAAAAGGTCCAACAAAAAGAAAGCTTAGCGCAAAATTTTATAGAAGATAACGTGAACCGAGTGACCCAAATGATGGATGAGTTTCTTTTTCAAGGAACCTATGAAAAAGAAGAATCGCTTTATTCAGTTCTGACCTATCATATTCGTCAAACCTTGGATATGATGTATGAAAATTATGGGTTCGAACAGGATGGTAATCGAGTGGTCTCCTTGGCTAGTTATCTTTATCTAAAGGATAACGCAGACATCTTAAGCAGTGATTATGAGTGGCAAGAATTAAAGAACGGATTGATAGAATTTTTGGACTCTTTCCTAGAAACGCCATTTTGGTATGCTAAAAAATTATTAACCTACCTATCGCAGCAATTAGACCAGCAGATTCTAGAAGAAGACATTGTTTTTGTAACATTTTACTTTTACAGTTTGCAGATCAGTGATTTGCCAAATGATGTGAAATGTATCGTATTGGCACATGGCTATTCAACAGCTAGCAGTTTAGCCAACGTGGTGAATCGGATGTTAGGAAAGAATGTTTTCCAAGCATACGACATGCCGATCAACATCACTCTTGATAAAGTTGAAAGTCAAATTATTCGCTATATTAATGATTACCGAACAGATTCTGGTTTGATTTTATTAGTGGACATGGGGTCCTTCAATCAATTAGGAGAACGTTTGTCAAATCATATCAAGAGTCCGCTAGTGATTATTGACAACGTTAGTACGCCGCTTGTCTTAGAGGTCGGTCAGCATATTGTGAATGGCGATAGTGTAACAGAAGTGTATGAGGCGATAACCGTAGAACATCGAATTCAAAAACAATTAATAATTCCAGAGGTCAACAAGAAAAAGGCAATCATTACCTGTTGCTATACTGGTATGGGAAGTGCTACACAAATTCAGGAAATCTTACAAAAATGTTTAGGTGATTCTGCTAAAGAACTGACGATTCTTCCCTATGATTATAAAAAATTAGCGGAAAATAAGATGTATGAAACGCCCTTTCAATTGTACGATGTTTTGATGATTGTCGGTACTGAAAACCCCAAGATCAATCAAATTCCTTACATTGGTTTAGATCAGTTGATCAACGGTGAAGCTGTTTCTGAATTTGCGGAATTATTGCAGGAACAGGTCGATATTGATGGAGAGGCTTTTAAAAGCCAATTAATCTTCAATTTTTCGATTAACAAAATTGTAGAGAATTTGACGATATTAGACGCGACGAAAGTTCTGCAACTCGTTCAAAAAGCAGTTAAGGAGCTAGAGAAATTGATGGGAATTGAATTCTCAAATAATCAGCTTTTTCTGCTTTATATGCATTGCTGTTCCATGATCGAACGGATTTTGCGGAAAGAAAGCGTGGATGAACAAGAGGATATCGAAGAATACGTACAAAAGGAGGGCCATAATATGGAACTGATCCATCAGGCGTTCCAAGAAGTTGAAAAGGAATATACGATCGAGATTCCGTTGTTAGAGCTTCGGTTATTAAATGACATTGTGAAGGACTAGGTGAAGAAATGGGAAAAGCAGTTATATTTGATATGGATGGCGTGTTAATTGATAGTGAGCCGTTCTATTTTGAACGGCGAATGGACTATTTTAAGCTGAAAGGTATCCAACCCGGATCAAATAAATTTGAAGACTATGTTGGTAATTCTGAAAAACAAACATGGGAAATGCTGGTTCCTAATGATGAAATCAAACGAAATCAGCTTCAACTGGAATACATTCACTACAAAAAACAAAATCGAATTGACTTTTCAAAGGCATTAAGGGATTCAGTTCCTAATGTATTAGAGGAATTGACGAAAGCGGGTTTTTCACTTGGGTTGGCATCGTCTTCCCCTCACAGTGAAATCAATCAAATGTTATCTGATTGCAAGTTGAATATCTATTTTTCTTATACGATCAGCGGCGAAGAAGTAAAGGAAAGCAAACCGAACCCAGAAATTTATTTGATCAGTCGGGAAGCATTAAAATGTGACGACTGTTTAGCCGTTGAAGATTCAACTTTAGGAATCGCCGCTGCGAAAGCGGCAGGGATTTACACTGTTGCTTTGAAGCAAGATTTTATGATGGATCAAAATGCAGCAGATATTATTATTGAAGATCTGAAGGAAATAAGGACATTGCCAAAGTTAACACGTTAATATCAGCGAGAACTCCTTATCCAAAAAATAAGGAGTTCTTTTGATAATTTTTTATTGCAAATCAGATTTTTTTGTATTAAAATTACGTCAATCGATAATCATGCATTGAAGAGAAGAGTAGTTGACCGTGAAACGATTAAAGAGACCCTCGGCAGGTGAAAAGAGGGATCGTGGAAAATCAATGAAGATGAGCTCTGAGCCTTCAGTTTGTTCACGCAAGCTGGACGGGAAGCGACCGTTATATCGCCGGGTATGTCTGTATCGTTGAGGTATTGTCTGTGAAGACAATACGAATAAGGGTGGTAACGCGAAAATATTCGTCCCTTTATTTATCAGGATTCTGGTAGATAAAGGGATGGATATTTTTTTATTTGTCAAAAAAAATTGGGAGAGTGTTTGTATGAAAAAATTTGGTTTTGTTCTATTGGTTCTAAGCTGTATTACCTTCTTGGCCGCTTGTGGTTCCAGCTCAGCTGAGAAAGCGGATAAAATAAAAATTGGTGCCTCACCAACTCCTCATGCTGAAATTCTGGAACACATCAAACCAGAATTAAAGAAAAAAGGAATTGATTTGGAAATCGTAAAGTTTGATGATTATGTTTTACCGAACAAGGCGCTGGAAAATAGCGATATTGATGCAAACTATTTTTCGACGGTTCCATACTTCAATTTGCAAAAGAAAGAGAATGGTTATAAATTCTCAAATGTAGGAGCTATTCATCTTGAACCGATGGGGATTTACTCTCAAAAGATAAAAAAGATTAGCGAAATACCCAATGGAGCAAAAGTTATTGTTTCCAATGTACCTTCTGAATGGGGAAGAGTACTAAATATCTTTGTAAAAAACAATTTGATAAAAATCAAAACAGGCGTAGCAATCGACAAAGCAACTTTTGATGATATAATTGAGAATCCTAAGAACTTAGTATTTGAGCATAGCGTTGATCCGACCTTGCTAACCTCGGCCTACGAAAACAACGAAGGGGATTTAGTTGCGATCAATTCAAATTTTGCTTACGAAAAGGGTTTGAACCCAGTAAAAGATTCATTGATGATTGAACAAAATGATTCTCCTTATGTCAATATTGTAGCGACAAGAACAGAAGATAAAAATAGCAAAGAAATAAAGACCATCGTGGAAGTTTTACATGAACCGAAAGTTCAAAAATGGATTGAGAAGAAATGGGGCGGCTCGATCGTACCTGTCAATGAATAATCAATAGAAAGAATAGGTGAATATTATGGAACGAGCAATTTTTGCAGGAGGCTGCTTTTGGTGTATGGTGAAGCCCTTTGACAGTCTGCCAGGAATCGAATCCGTCATTTCTGGCTACACAGGAGGAGTAACTGAGAATCCGACTTATTTGGAAGTAAAGAGCGGAACTACTGGACATACTGAAGCCGTTGAAATTATCTTTAATCCAGAGTTGATATCCTATCGTGAATTAGTGGAAATCTATTGGCAGCAAACAGACCCGACAGACGCATTTGGTCAATTCGAAGATCGTGGTAGCAGCTATCGCCCTGTTATCTACTATTATAATGAGCAGCAGAAAATGGAAGCAGAAGAAAGTCGAGCGGTGTTACAAACTAGTGGACGCTTTGATCAACCAATTGTGACTCAGATTGAACCTGCAACCATTTTTTATCCCGCTGAAGCTGAGCATCAGGAGTATTATCAAAGAAACCCAGAAAATTATCATAGGAATGCGGAAAGAAGAAAGACGTTTATTCGTGAATTCTGGTAAAAAGAATTGTGTGAGATTCTAGCTATAAAACAAATGTTCATATTTTCCTCTAAAACCTCGCAAAAAGTGTCTGAGTGTTGAGAGGTTTCTGAATAGTAAACGAATTATAATGAGCTAGAGGGGAAGGGATTGTATGGCGACCACAAGAATTGAAGCGATTTTTAATGAAAATATTGAAAGAGTTTGGGAGGTAGTCACGTCATTATCCAACGTAAAATGGCGAAGTGACCTTAGTAAGATTGAGGTTCTAGATGATCCAACTATCTTTATTGAATATACTAAGCAGGGATTTCCTACAAAATTTACAATCACTGCTTTTGTTGCGCCACGATTTTACGCATTTACTATGGAGAATGACAACATATCCGGAAAATGGACTGGCGAATTTCAACAATTGACGGATCAGCAAACGAAGATTGTTTTTACTGAGGATGTTCTAGCAAAGAAATTCTACATGAAACCTTTTGTAAAGAGTTACCTAAAAAAGCAACAACAAACCTATGTTCATTATCTAGCAGCTTATTTGGAAAAGACAACAAAAGTTTAAACGATAAAAATTGAAAGAGTAAGGAACAATGGTTTTCCGATATTTTTCATGATCATTTTCAAAAATGTGACAAATGTTCTAATTGTTTTTCCAACTATTGAATAGAATACAGATATAGGAGGTGCTTATTATGATGATCCTTATCGTATTCATTCTTTGTATTGTGGGACTGGTATCTGTTAGGCAGTGGACAAAGTACCAAAGAAAAGTAGTCTATTGGAAACGAGTCAATAAACTTGAAGCACAACGGAAAGAACAAATTTTGCGCACAGCGTTAAAAAAACAACAGTTGATTAATGAAAAATAGCCATCCGCTTCTTTAGGATAAAAGGGGTCGGATGGCTTCTTTGCAATGATAGTATCAGTAATTCTTTTTAAAGTACTCTGCTTCTGACGAACGAAGTTTCAGCTGTTCTTTGTCAATAATTTGAAATTTTCTTTTTTCACGAATCAAAATACCGTCATCGCACAATTTATTCAGTAGACGCAAAAGGTGTCGGTAGCTAATTCCAATCGTCGCAGCAACATCGGTCAAATTGTCAAAAAAATAATTTTTATAGGCACCCTGCAGAATATATGTACACAAACGCTGTTCTCCAGAATAAAGTGCATTTGAAGTGTAATTGTGAGAACTGTTAATCAGGTTTTCAGAAAGACCTTTAGCTAGGGTCGTCATAAAAGTAAGATTTTTAAAAATCGAATCTTGCTCATTATGAAAAGGAACGACGATCACTTCAAAGGGAGAAAGTGTAATTACTGAAGCAGTGGCATAGATTGTATTAGACATCAATTCGACATCGCCAATCAGGCCGCTTGAAAGATAATAGGCCAAAACTAAGTCCTTTCCACTAGGAGCACTTGTACATACCTTAGCTTTGCCCGATACGACAACCATGATGTATTTATATGCCACTCCTTGAGAAAAAATAGTTTCTCCCGAGTTGAAGTTGCGAACCTCACAAACGGCCTGATGATCTAACAAGCCATATTTATCGAGTAAATCAAGATGATGCTTCTTTAAATTCTCTACCAACGAACACACCTCATTTTTCTTTTTAGTACATGCAATAGTTTTCGTCTTTTAATAATCAATGAATACCTTGATCCTAATATAGAATGTTAAGGCAATCAAGTTTAATCCATTTAGATATACTAAAGAAGCAAAAAAAATTAAATTTCATTGACCGAATTAACTTTACTCAAGTGAATTCACTTTTTTTGGAGGAAATCAGCATATTTAATAACTTCTTTAGGAGTAAACGTATTAATAATTTGGGGAGTGAAAACAGTTGATGTTGCTTTTTTCAGACTTTAGGCTACTATAATGGTTTTGATGCTTTTTCAACAGTTATTTTAAAGTATTTGCATTTTTTTAAAAGTCATTCGTGCAGTATGTTACAATTATATTTGTAATGAAAATGCTTTCAATAACTAGGAGGAAGATTATATGACAAAAACTGTAATTGTAGGTACAAACCACGCTGGTATAGCTGCAGCAAACACGCTTTTGGACAATTTTGAAGATCAAGAAGTAGTAATGATTGATCGAAATAATAATCTCAGTTATTTAGGTTGCGGGACGGCTTTATGGGTAGGTCGCCAAATTGATTCTTACGAAGGGCTATTTTATACAAAACGCGAGGATTTTGAAGCAAAGGGTGCTAAAATCTCAATGGAAACCACTGTTGATCGAATTGATTATGATAGGAAAGAAGTTCATTGTCTGTCAAAAACAGGAGAGAGTTTTGTTGAAACTTATGATAAATTGATTTTAGCAACAGGATCAGTGCCTATTTCACCAAAAGTTCCTGGTCGCGATCTAGAAAACATTCATTTTTTGAAGCGCTTTCAGGATGGTCAGGCTGTTGATGAACTTTTAAGCACGGATGATGTAAATAATGTTGCAGTTATTGGAGCTGGCTATATCGGTGTAGAGATTGCTGAGGCAGCAAAACGTCGCGGCAAAAATGTTCTATTATTTGATGCGATGGAACGGTCACTACCAAGTTATTTTGATAAATGGTTCACGGACGACATGGATGCAATGTTGAAAAAACATGCCATTGATGTACATTTCGGTGAATTAGCTAAGGAATATAAGGGGAATACTCAAGTCGAAGCAATCGTAACGGATAAGGGTGAATACAAAGTCGATCTAGTTATCAATGCCATCGGGTTCCTGCCAAATAATGAATTAGGAAAAGAGCACTTAGCGTTATTCAAAAATGGTGCCTATTTGGTTGATCGTCATCAGCAAACCAGTGATCCGGATGTCTATGCCGTAGGTGATTGTGCGACAATTTATTCAAACGCATTGCAAGATACTACTTATATCGCACTAGCGACAAATGCAGTTCGTTCGGGAATTGTAGCTGGTTATAATGTTGGTGGAGTTGCTTTGGAATCGACAGGTGTACAAGGCTCTAATGGTATTTCAATATTCGGCTTGCACATGGTTTCAACTGGTTTATCAGTAGAGGCAGCTGCGAAAAATGGGATCAAAGTGAAGTATACTGATTTTGAAGATCTACAGCGTCCAGGATTCATGAAAAACAATGCCAATGTAAAAATTCGAATCGTTTATGAAGAAGGATCCCGTCGTGTAGTTGGTGCACAATTATCATCAACTGAAGATATTTCAGGTGTGATACACATGTTCTCACTAGCAATTGAGGAGCAAGTAACAATCGATAAACTAAAACTATTAGATATTTTCTTCTTGCCTCATTTCAATCAGCCGTACAACTATATTACCATGGCTGCGCTAAGTGCAGAATAGGAATAAAATCAACGCGCCTGTCATTTGCTTGATAGGTGTGTTTTTCTATACTGAATAGTAAGAACGCGACCTCGTATTGTCCGTAGTCATAATATGAAATATCAAAAGGACCTTAAAGAAGCTAGAGTTTGCTCTAACTTCTTTAAGGTCCTTTTTGATAGAAACCCATACATACACCCGACATGACTAATGCTGATTCGCTTCTTTTAAAGTAGCCAATATTTTTTGATAGTCTTGATTTTGGATAATTTGATAATTCAACTTTTCGTATAGCTGTACAGCGTGATGACTCCATGTTTGTGTACTCAAGTAAATGTCCTGACCAGGATAATAGTCATGGAGAAGTTGAGTAACTCGAATTGTTAAGGCTTTCGCAAGGCCTTTTCGCTGTTCTTCAGGGACAACACCTAACCAGTGGAGGCGCGGCTGATTTTCTTCTGTCCACCATGCTGTAAAAGTAGCCACCTTTTTACCAGACGAGTTTTCGATGAAGAGCATCCGCTTTTTTAACTCTTCTTGATAAGGAGCAAGAGAACGTTGGAAATAACTCATGGCATCTTTCTCAGTGTCAAATTCTAAAACCGCTGTTTCAATTCGACACCAATCGTTTTCATCACCGGGTTGATAAAATACCATCCGGTACGCTTCTGGTAATTGAATCTCTAGTAATGACGGTGCATTTGCTGGCCGAAACATCGTAAACGGAATAAAGGGAACAGATTTATCCAACATAATAATCCTCCTTATCATTTTTCAAATAAATCGTATCATGTAAGAAAAACAAAAGCTAGCGGGTGTTCATCACTTGGATAGTTTATTTATTAGATTATACCAAACGCTTGTTCATCATAAAAACATCTATTATAAAGAAAATGGAGCCATTGAAGGAGAGGAGTATTATATAATGAATAGAGAAATTGGAATACAGAATTGTTTGAGAATGTCAAGAGGTTTCTAGCTGTTTCAGAACAATAGAGAACCGCTTCAGTTTTTAAATATAAAAAGTTAGGGAGGAAATTTTAATGGCGAGAAGGGTATTCTTTAGTTTTTATTATGAAAATGATTTATCAAGAGCGATGGTTATTAAAAATAATTGGGCGCTAAAGGAGAATGAAGAATCAGGATTTATTAACAAAGCAGAGTTTGAAGGAATTAAGCGTGATGGCGAAGAAAGTATCAGGCGATGGATCGACAAACAATTAGCTGGCACATCCGTGACTGTAGTATTGGTTGGCAGCGAAACATTAGATTCAAAATATGTTCAATATGAAATTGAACAAAGCTATGAACGAGGCAATGCAATCATCGCATTGAAAATTGGCAAGGTCAAAAACTTAAGTCAGAAAACATCTATCAGTCAATCAGTCGTAAAAATTGTTGGAGAGAAAAAAGATGGAGAACTGCTCTGGTTTGATGAGATCATTGACGGGGAATATGATTACATCAAAAATGATGGTTACAACAATCTTGAAAAATGGATCGAAAATGTTGATAAGGTAAAAGAGAGATAGTCATACTTTTTTGAACTCGCTGATTACTTTTAAAAGGAGAGAATGAGGGCGAATGAAAAAAATAAAGGGGAAAAAAATAGCACTGCTTGGGAAGAAAAAAAGGACAAGATATTGAACAAAACGTTCAGATCTTGTCTTTTTTATTTATTTTGATACGGCTAAGGCCAAAGCTTTTTGTACCTCTACGATATTTTTGTCTTTTCTAAACTGAATAGTCTCAGCGGGCAGTTCAGCACTGGAAATCCATATTTTTAATTCTGCATCTAAATCGAAATGCCCACTGGTTTCTACGGAAAAACGTGAAATCGAACGAAAAGGAATCGATTTATATTCCACCTTCTTCCCGGTTACTCCTTGCTTATCGACTAAAATTAAACGAAAATCAGTGAAGACGATAAGGTCGCGTACTAGCTTAAAAGCTAACGAAACAGTTTCATCAGGAATTAAAATATCCTCTAATTTCCCCTCAACGGATTTGTTATTGTGTTGGCTGGCATTTCCCATTAAACCGTCGAAAATACTCATATAAAAAAACCTTCTTTCCCAAATTAGATACTCCAATTTTATCTGATTATGGCAAGGAAAGCTACTTACTAACAAATTATACAAAACTAAAAAAAAGACTAAACAATAATCACTAGTTCACAAAATAAGTTTTTGTTCTTTTTAACGGAAATCCTCTTGCTAAACGAATAGTGTTTCGATATACTCGGAAGGGAAAAGAGCCCGGTTTAAAAAATTGGGGTAGGAGGTGTTCTTATGCTTAAAAACTATCAGCGGTGACTGTGAAACCAATCATTACTTAGAGTTTCTAAGCTAGTAGAACAATTGACTTTCCTTCGACCAACTTTTTTTGCGACCAGCTAAAAGGGCTATTAAGTACGTAAAAAATGTATTCAGAAAGAAAGCATACTAAACTAGTATGTTTTTTTGTTGTGTGTAAAAGAGGTCTTTATTGCTGCTGAAAACGTTTCAAGTGAAAAAATAAACTTTTATAAGGGAGAATTAAGATGAAAAAAATTTTTGCGGTAATCAGCTGTTTGTTGTTAACAGCGTTAGTAGTCTATTCAAAAACTGAAGAGGTACATGCGGCTGACAAATCAAGTAAGGTTCAGCGTTTGGTAAAAAGTAAAGATATCAAAGATGACGATTTTTTTGTAGATGCGAAATGGTTGAAAAAACAAATGAAAGATGACGATAAGACTGTTGTCATTGAGGCGTCTTACGGTGAGGGTAAGGATTATAAAAAAGCTCATATTCCTGGCGCATTCCATGTTGATACAATGGAGATCGAAACCGAAGAAAACAATTGGAACATCTTAGATGCAGAAACATGTAAAGAAGTTTTCTTGAAACGGGGCGTAACTAAAACAACACCTGTCGTTGTTTATTCAAGCGATATCAATGCTGCAGCTCGTGTTGCGTTTGTTGCTTACTGGTTAGGTGTAGATGAAGTTAAGATTTTGGATGGCGGTCTAAAAGCATGGGAAAAGGCTGACTACAAAGTAGAAAAAGGGAATGAAGAAGCCACCGCAGCAAAAGATTTTGGCGGGAATGTTCCTGGTCGTCCAGAAAGCTTGATTTCAACTTCAGCAGATTTGGTTGCTGCAAAGGATAAAAATCCGGAACTAGTCCTTGCAAGTATTCGCTCTTGGAAAGAATTCACTGGTAAGACTAGTGGATATGATTATATTGAAAATGCTGGTGAACCAGAAGGTGCTGTTTATGCAAAATCTAGTAAAACCAGCGCAGACGTTGCCCAATTAATGAATAACGATGGTACTGTCAAAGAACCAACAAAGATTTTTGCAGCTTGGAGGAAATGGGGCATTACGCCAGATAAAGAAGTTGCTTTCTACTGTGGAACTGGCTGGCGTGCAGCAACAGCTTTCTTTATCACTAAACAAGAAGGCTGGAAAGATGTTAAATTATTTGACGGCGGCTGGTTCGATTGGGATAAAGCGCATCAAAAAGATCCAAGCAAATATCCTGTTCAGGTTGGTGATCCAAGAGATGAAGATAAAGTAGAAATTTTGAACTAATGAAAATTTTTCGATATTTTTTACATCTAGTTCAATTGGGAGTCGTCTACGGAATCTATTTAATGGATGATCTTTACAAAAATCATCTTGGCTTTATGCGAAATGTTTCTTTTTATTCGCATAAAGTAGAAGGGAGTGTGTTCGGCAGCAAGTTGTTCTTGCTGCCGCTCGCACTAGTGGTGCTTGCGCTCTTTTTGACAATTAAAAAAAGAGATGTTGAACGTTTTATTTTACTTTTACTGGGGCTTCTGTTTCTGATTTGGCAAACAGTATTTGCACTTGCTACAACGCCAATTTACTATTTGGTGAGCGCCATTTTATGCCTAGTTTTTTTATTACAATTGATAATTGTTTTATTGAAAAGGAGTTAGTCAGCTTGATAGATTACTCAAAGAAAACGATTGAAATGGCTCAATTGATCGCTGATACCTGTACGAGTTGTAAATGTTGTATGAAAGATTGCCTCTTTTTGCAGCAGTATTGTCAGGATCCGCAAAAGTTATTTCATCAATTTCTGGAAGAAGGACTTGACCCCATCGTTCCATACTCTTGTATGTTGTGTGGACGTTGTACAGTAGTTTGTCCTCTGCAATTGAAATTGGATGAAGCTTTTCTAGCGATACGACAAGATTTAATGAGTGACAGGCTACCATTAAAACAATTGAAAAGTGTTGAAATGCATCAAAAGCTTTCAACTAGTAAATTCTTTACGGCGACGAATCGAGGAGAGACAAAATGACATACGGATTTATGGCGGGCTGCGCATTAAGTTCTAGTAGTCCAAAACAAGTTGCGCGAATGATTGATTATTTAAAAGACTATTATCCAGATTTGGCTGTAATTCAAGGCTGCTGCGGGAAACCAACTCGTATGATAGGTCAAGAGCAATTATTTCAAGAATGTTTTAGCAGGCTGACGGAACAAGTTCATCATGCTGGGATTGATGAGTTGATTGTAGCTTGTCAAGGATGTATAAAAACGATGACGATTCAGAATCAATTTCCTACCTCATCTTTGTGGGTAAAAATGGCAGAACTAGGGTTGCCTAAAGATGCAATAAATAAGGGCAAAGACAGCGATATAGTTTTTTCTATTCAGGACTCTTGCCCGACTAAAGAAGTGACAGAAATTCATCAAGCCGTACGTTTTTTGTTGGAACAATTAGGTTATCAAGTTAAGCAAAACCGGTTATCCGGAAAAAACACCTTGTGTTGCGGGATGGGCGGAATGTGCGGGGTCACTAACCCGGCTTTAGCCAAAAATTTTGCTGAAAAACGCGTAGAGGATTTCAAGACGGATCATATTGTTACCTATTGTGCCAGTTGTACTTCGGCCATGATTCTCGGAGGTGGGAACGCTTGGCACTTATTAGATTTGATATTTGGTGAAGTCATACATAAAGAAGATAAGACAACCTCCCATCCTCTGGACAATCCGGTGCAGGCTTGGAAAAATAGGTATCAATCAAAAAAAATCGTAACAAACGCATAGGAGAGAGCAATGAAAAAATGGTTAATTAGTTTGTTGACAGTGGGGATGCTATTTTCTCTAACTGCCTGCAAAACCAATGATACAAAAGAAACTAAAACAGAGGAATCTATTAGTAGTTTTTCCGATGCTGTGAAGAAAAGTAAAGGAGAGACCGTTACTTTTTATGGTTTTAGCGGGGATGAGAAAGCCAACGCATGGGTGGATGAAGTAGTCACCCCAGCAATGAAGGAAAAATATGATGTTACTGTTAAGCGTGTTCCAATGGATATCGATCAAATTCTGAATAAGCTGACGACTGAAAAGGAAGCTGGAACAAAAGAAGGAGACATTGATGTTATTTGGATCAATGGCGAAAATTTCTATACTGCTAAACAGGCGAAACTACTTTATGGACCAATTACTAAAAAGATCGAAAGTTTTGAGAAATTGATGGATGTCGATGGGCATAATTCGAAGTATGATTTTGGCGTCAAAATCGATGGCTATGAAGTTCCTTATGGGAGCGCACAATTAGTTTTTGCTGGGGACAAAGAAAAATTTAAAGATGGTTTTCCGACGGGGACACAAGCCTTATTAGAATATGCGAAAGCAAATCCAGGAAAAATCACGTATACAGCACCACCAGAATTTACTGGGAGTGCTTTTGTGCGGAATGTCATCTGTGATATCGTAGGCTACGATAAAGTTGAAGAAGCGAAAGCTAATAAAGAAGATTTGTATAAAGTCATCAAACCGGGCTTAGATTATTTAAATGAAATTAAACCCTATTTATGGCAAGAAGGGAAAACCTACCCGACTACTACAGCAGAACTGGATCAAATGTTTTCCGCTGGCCAAATTGATATGAGTTACAGCTATTCTCAAATGCATGTAGCAGAAAAACGCAGTGATAAGGAGTTCAAAGCGACCACTGAGTCTTTCCTATTTGATAAAGGGACAATCGCAAACCAGAGTTATCTTGCAATTGCCAATACGTCAAAAGTCAAAGCTGGGGCACTGGTTTTAATCAATGAAATGACTAGTGAATCTGCCCAATTAAAAAAAGCTGAAGCTAAATATGGATATAGTATACCTCCATTTGATTCAAATAAATTATCAGATGAAACTAATCAGACACTGACTGATCTTTACAAGAATCAAGGAGTACTTTCGCTTGAAGAAATGCAGGAAAAACAAATCCCTGAAGTTCAAGCAGAAAAAATTCCGATTATTGAAGCGTTGTGGAAAGAGCATGTTTTGCATGAATAAAAGAAAATTATTAGTTGTCCCATTTTTATTATTAAACAGCGTCGTGATTTTGGCGGCGTTGTTTAAGGGGTTGCAAATTAGTTTAGGATATTATCCTTTGATTGGGCTTAACAAAATTAGTCTTACAAACTATCAACAGGTTTTGAGTGATCCATTTTTCCAAAAGTCGCTAGGATACAGTTGCTACTTGGCACTGACAGCGACTTTTTTGTCATTGCTGGCAGGTGTGGGGCTATCTTTTCTTTTGATAAGAGTGAGAAAGTCTTGGTTACATAAAATTATTAGTTTACCGATCTCTTTGCCTCACATTATCGTTGCTTTAATGGTCATGCAATTAATCAGTCAGTCTGGAATCATTTCGCGCCTTTTTTTTCAACTGGGATTAATAAAAGAAATTGATCATTTTCCCTTATTGATTCATGATTCTGGTGGATTTGGGATCATTTTTGTCTTTCTATATAAAGAGATTCCCTATGTCGCAGTAACGACTTTTGCAATCTTACAACAATTGCAATTAGGTTACATAGAAGTGGCTAAAAATTTAGGTGCCTCAACTACTCGAATATTTTTCTCAGTAATTTTACCAATGCTCCAAAAAACGTTGATCACTCTATTTATTATTTTATTTTGCTTTACTTTTGCCTCCTTTGAGGTTCCTTATTTGTTAGGTAATCCGAGCAATCAGACGGTGGCTTTGACTGCCTATGATTTGTTTACTCAAGCTGATTTAACCACTCGGCCGCAAGCCTTTGCTTTGAATCTAGTGATATCCGGAATTTGCTTAGTCATCACATTCGTTGCTCTGACGATTAGTCGGATCTTACCGGGAGGGAGGAAAAAACCATGAAACTCTCGATGAAAAGAAACTATTTCCTATTGTTTCTTGTGGCAGCAATGATAGTCTTTCCTATACTTTTGCTGTTTTGTTGGTCGTTTAGTGCAGAGTGGATGTATCCGGCTATTTTCCCGCAAGAATTTTCGGGAAAAATATACAATCAAATGATCAATGAACCTAATTTTTGGCCAGCAGTGATTAATAGTTTTGTGATCGCTTTTGCTACGACGTTGGTAAGCATGGTGCTGGCTTTGCCAGCAGCTAGATATTTTGCTTTTCAAAAAAAATTGTCGCATCGTTTTATTGAAATAATCATTTATTTACCGTTGATTTTACCAGCAATAGCAATTATCACTTCCAGTCAGGTTATATTTTTACAATTGCATCTGACCGGGACTTTTTTAGGAATAATTTTGATTCATACTTATCTGTGTTTGCCATACGTGATGCAGATATTATTAGAGAGTTATCGTCAATTAGGAGAAGGATTTAGTTTGACTGCTCGAAGTTTAGGTGCAAAACCGTGGTCGATTTTTTGGCAAATTACTTGGCCGCTGTTAAGACCAGGGATTCTGACGTCAGCGACATTTGTATTTATCATATCTTTCAGTCAATACTTGCCAACTTTTTTTATTGGCGGTGGTAGGATCGTTACCCTGCCGTTATTATTACTTCCGTATGCGAATAATGGACGCTTCGGGTTGGCCTCGTCTTATAGTTTGGTCTTTTTAGGCTGTACACTAGTGGGCGTATTTATCTTGAAAATAGTTATTGGAGGAATTCAGAGTGGGACTAAGCGTTAGCAATCTTCATTTGCAATATGGAAAAAATAGGATATTGAAGGATCTATCTTTTGAAGTAGGGCCTGGTGAGATCATCGCACTTTTTGGCCCATCTGGAGTAGGAAAAACCAGTTTGCTTAAAATGATTGCTGGGATTCAACCGGTTAATAAAGGCACAATTGCATTCACCGAAGATTTTTCTAAAGCCGGAACAATCTTAGTTTTTCAGGACTTCTGGCTTTTTCCCCATATGAACGTAGTTGAAAATATTACTTTTGGATTGAAAGCGCGGAAGTTTTCGAAGAAAGTCATTGCTCAAAAAATCAATAAAATCATCCACGCATTTGATTTGATGGGGCTGGAGAAACATTTTCCTGATCAGCTGTCTGGCGGACAGCAACAACGCGTGGCCTTGGCTCGTGCAATCGTTTTAGAGCCTAAGTTAATATTGCTAGATGAACCATTTGCTAATTTGGATGGGCATTTAAAAGAGACGATGCGAAATTACTTACGTCGTCTTCAAAAAGACTATCGTTTTAGTGTTGTTTTAGTTACGCATGATCGAGAGGAAGCTTTTCAATTAGCCGATCGGATGATTATCTTGTTCGATGGAGAGATTCAACAAATTGGTCGACCGAAGGAGATTTATTTTTATCCAGCAAACCAGAAAGTTGCTCAAACGATTGGAGAGAGTAATTTTATTCCCGGTATCATCACAAATGATACTTTTAAAATCGGAAATACAGAGCTTACTGTTCAAAACCCTAGTAATATTCAAGGAGAAGCTTTGCTTTTTATTCCATATGGTGCAGAAATCGAGATTTGCAAGACAGGATTGCCTGCTTTAGTTGAAAGCAGCGAATGGTCTCCATCTGGTCAGCGCACCCAAATGAAAATTGGAGAAACGAGTTGCACGTTTACCAATGTATCCCCAAAAATAGTAAACGAAGATCGAATCTTTCTGCAGTTCAACGAATCTTTACAGGTGATGCCTCGATGATTTCGATAATTATTCCGGTCCTTAATGAAGAAAAAAACATCTCATATTTACTACAGCAATTAAAAGGATTAGACGATGATATCCCTTATGAAATAATTGTGGTAGACGGCGGCAGCCGAGATCAGACAATATCAATTGCTGCAAAATTTGCAGCTGTTTATCAGTTGAAGAATGCAAATCGCGGGGCACAACTCAAGTTCGGAGTAGAGAAAAGTTCCGGTGATTATTTATGGTTCCTACATAGTGATAGTTGTATAGGAAGTACGGATAATTTGTTAGTGCAAATTGAAACTGTATTAAGCGATACACGCTACAGTGCAGGATTTTTCAAGTTAACATTTGATTCATCAGAATTCTTTTATCGTTATTTGGCTGGAACTTCTAATTTACGGGCGCGTTATCTGGGGTTGATTTTTGGTGATCAAGGAATGTTTACTACGCGTAAGTACTATGAAGAAGCTGGCGGGTTTGAGACCATTCCGTTGATGGAAGATTGGCAGTTAAGCCGAAGACTGAGAAAATTAGGCCGCTTTTACCAACTGCCTATATCGCTTGTTACTTCAAGTCGGCGTTTTCAAAAGGGCAAGCTTCGTACACATCTAAAAATGCATAAAATAAAACTGCTCTATTTATTAGGTATGCCGCCTGAAAAATTACTCAAGCGATACAATAGATGAGAAGGAGTTATTCATGGTAGAAAAAATTCAAGACTATTTGAAAGAAAAACACCTTATTGAAAAATTACAATTACATGGACCACTTTCGATTGATTTTTTAGCGCAAGGAGAGTATAACCAAAATTTTTTAATTTCTGCAGGTAATAAAAAATTTGTTTTTCGTTTAAACTATGGCAGTCAATTACATTTAGAGAATCAAATTTATTACGAATATCAAGCACTAAAATGGTTGGAACAAACAAACAGAACCCCGAAAGTATATTATGTAGATGATAGTCGGCAAACATTTTCTCAAGGATTACTGATCATGGAATTTCTACCGGGAGCCCCGTTAGATTATCGGAATGATCTGGAAGAAGCTGCTTTGATTTTTGGTGAGATTCATCAGCAGCATATTGATGAATCCGCAGAAAGTTTCTTTGTAAAAGAGAAAAGAACAATTTTATCGGCACGTGTTAATGAGTGCCGACAGTTATTAGAACCTGTATTAAAAAGTGATTTCGTACCAGTCTCTGCGCAAAGACGTTTATATGATGGGTTGGAATGCTGTGATAAAAATGTAGGACAGCAGCAATTCTTTATTGATCTTGATCAGTGGTGTATCAATAATACCGAGGTTAACTCGCATAATTTTCTGATAGGAGACAAGGGTTTCTTGATTGATTGGGAAAAACCAGTAATCAGCCATCCGGTTCAAGATATCTCACAATTTTTAGCTTCAACTACAACTCTTTGGCGCAGTAATTTAATTTTGACTCAAATTGAGAAACAAAATTTTTTTGCTAATTATTTGAGGGCGACTGGTTTTGACTCGAAGACGTTTGAAGAAGCATTGAGAATCTATCATCCATACTTGATGTTACGGGCTTTGGCTTGGTCAGCAATGGCTTATGATAGTTAGCAACGTGATACAAAGAAATTGAAGAATCTAGAAATTTTTGAAAAGGTCGCCAGCTATATGGAGGAAGATTTTTTAAGTCAGGCATTAAAGGAGCAAGTCTTTGAATAAACAAGCGTATATCTTATTCACACGAGTCCCCGTACCAAATAAAGTTAAGACACGCTTACAAAGTTTGCTGAGCGGTGAAGAGGCCTGCCAGGTTCAATTGCGAATCTTGCAGGATAGCTTTTTAAAATTTGAAGGCTTGAGTGATCAGGGAATTGATTTGTATCTTGCATACTCCAATGAAGGCGCCCCAACTGATTTACTCGCAGGGCTTCCAAAAAAATTTAAGGCATTTTCACAAAAGGGACAGACGATTGGGCAACGTATGAATCATGCAATAAGACATGTTTTAAACATGGGTTACGAGAAAGTTCTATTGACCGGCAGTGATATCCCCAACTTAAATCCGAAAATAATCCAAACAGCCTTTGAAAAACTGACGGATGTTGTATTAGGACCCTCATTAGACGGAGGTTATTATCTAGTAGGTTGTAGGCAATCGATTGATTTGTCATTGATTTTTGAAACGAATATAGCTTGGGGAAAGAATGAAGTATTGGCAGAAACATTGAAACGATTGACGAGTTTCGAGGTTTCTTTAGTATCTCCTTTGCAAGATATCGATTATCCAGCCGATTTAAAAGCGATTCATGATGATTTAGAAGACGACAATCCGTATTTACTACAGTGGTTGAATGAAAATCGAGGAATATTAGAATGAGAAAAGTTATTTTTGATTGTGATAATACATTTGGTTTAGAAGATCGGGATGTAGATGATGGCCTGACCTTGCTTTATTTACTTGGTTCTCCGATGATAAACTTACTAGGTGTCACTCTGACATATGGAAATGACACCTTAGAAAAAGTCACAGAAATGACGAACATACTTCGGGACCGTTTAGACTTAGCATTTAACTATTGTTCAAGTCACCAAGCTAAGTTTCTAGTGGAGCAAGTAAATCTTTATCCGAATGAGGTTACGCTCATTGCCACAGGAGCACTGACAAATCTGGCTGAAGCTCAAAGGATAGATCCATATTTTTTTGAAAAAGTCCAAGAAATCGTGTTGATGGGTGGTACGATCGAACCATTAGTGGTTAATCAACACCCGGTTAATGAATTGAATTTTTCCTGTGATCCATTTGCTACGAAAACAGTGCTGTTGAGTCAAGTTCCACTCACGATTATGAACGGCCATATGACATCTGAAGCGTTTTTTTCTGAAATGGATTTGGATCAATTTCTAAAGCTGGCAGGAAAGGCCATTGACGAAGAAAAAGTAGCTTGGATAAATGAAACAGTGAAAAAATGGATCGAATGGAATCGAAAAGTATTCAATTTTAATGGATTCTGTAATTGGGACATGACGACTGCAGTCTATCTAGAGCGGCCAGATCTATTCAGTGATGAGTGTTATTATTTATCTGGTGAACAGCCCGTTATTTCTAACGGTCAAATGACTTTAATCGAAAAATCAAGTTATCCTATAAAAATGCCCCAAAAAATTTTAGCACTCGCAGATTTCAATCAATTAGTTATTGAACGAATGGCTGATGGATTGAAAAAAATGAACTAATGATTTCTGGTTGGACGGTCTTCATTACAAAGAAAAATTGAGGAAAGAAAGGTGAGTTGGTGAAAAAAATCGCTCTATTTATTCTTTTATTATTATTGGTTATTTTAATGGCATATCAGTTTGGACTGGTAGATCTATTGACAGACATCACTGGACTACGGACCTATTTGGAGAGCCTTGGCTGGTGGGGATACGTGATCTTTATTTTGCTTTCTATTATCGTAGCTGTTTTTCTTTTACCAGGACAATTTTTAGCGATTGTTGGCGGTCTTGCCTATGGTGGTTTTATTGGAGGAGCTTTGACGATCGTTGGAGCTTCTCTCGGAGCTAGTATTTCTTTTATCATCGGAAAATATATCGCCAGAGCGTATATCCTAGAACGTTTCGGAAATGATCCTACCTTTAAAAAAATCGAAAAAGGTGTTAAAGAAAACGGGATTTCCTTTTTAGTTTTTACACGTTTAGTGCCAGTCTTTCCTTTTGCAATTCAAAGTTATGCTTACGCGATGACGCCGATGGGTGTAAAAAAGTTTAGCTTAATCTCTTTTTTGACTATGATGCCTGCTAGCTTTATTTATGCCTTTATGGCTTCGGAAATTGCATCCTAGGGTGTTTCCACATCATTATTGTTCGAGTTAACTATTGCAGGGATTTTTCTCGCTTTATTAGCGTATTTACCAAAAAGGGTCAGTAAGAAACTCAATCAGTTAAACTCCGAATACAAAAAAGAATAACAACTTAAAGAGCAGAGAAAAAATCTCTGCTCTTTTTTGTTGCTTGTAGGTTAACTTTCTTTCGCTAAAGTTAACAATCACTCCATTGTTTTCTGTTATTAATCATTTTAAAATGATTATAAAGGGGGAACGAGTTATGGATATGAATATTGGTCCGATTATTATGGAAAAACGAAAAGAAAAAAAGTAACGCAACAAGAATTAGCGAATTTTGTAGGGGTATCGAAAGCTTCAGTATCTAAATGGGAGACAGGACAGACCTACCCGGATATTACATTGCTGCCGCTGCTGGCGGCGTATTTTGATATAACGATTGACTCATTGTTGACCTATGAACCTCAATTGGACAATCATGACATTCAGCGAATTTATGCCATGCTTAAGGAATCATTAGAAACAAAATCGCCAGAAGATGTCTTGGCGACTATTCGCAGTTTTGTTCGTCGGTATTATTCATGCTATCCTTTTGTATTGCAAATGGGGATGTTTTTATTAAATCATGCAGATATGTTACCTGGTGAAGAAAAATTAAAACCTACAATAAAGAAGCGCAAGAGTTGTTTATTCATGTTCGGACGCAATCAAAAAATCCAGAGTTAATTACGCAGGCTCTAAAATATGAAGCTTACACTTCTTTAACATTGCAAGAGTTTGATCAAGTATTAACGATTTTAGGCGATCATCCTCCCATTCTATTTCCAATTGAAAGTCTGATTGCAGCGGCACAACAACAAAAAGGGGATGAACAGCAAGCAATTGTCACGCTCCAAAGTGCTATCTATCAATATACAACAGTTTTCTTGAGTTTTTTAACCAACTATTTACAGTTGTTGATTCATAATCCTGAAAAATTTTCTGAGACTGTATTTCGTGGGAATGAATTTGCTTCTATTTTCAATTTTACGGAGATGCACCCTGTGGCGTTAATGAATTTTCAGTTGTCGGCCGTTTTCGGTTATACACAGATGAGTGATGAAGAGGCAGCATTGCGAGAATTGACCAATTTTCTGAAGGTAATGAAGCAAACTGAGTTTCCTGTTGTTCTCCATGGTGATGCCTATTTTGATCAATTGGAAGAATGGTTTGAACAATTAGAGATTGGAAATCAGTTGCTGCGAGATTCAAAAATAATCAAAGATGGACTAATTGATCTGATAATCGATAATCCTGCATTTATAAATTTCCAAGATAAGGAACGTCTGCAGCTCATTTACACTGAATTACGAGCTATTAAGGAAAGAGGAGGAGCTGAAAATGAATAATTTTGACTTCTTTAAAGAAAATCTTCCAATTTTTTTACCATTGGTTCTTTTAGAGCTTATTTTGATGATAACGGCGGTCAGACATGTCTTAACACATCAAGGCTATCGGTTTGGCAATAAGGCTATCTGGTTATTTGTTGTTATAGTGATTCAAATTATTGGTCCAGTCATCTATTTCGTTTTTGGAAAGAGGGATGATTCATGAACATTTTAGAATTGAAAAATGTTTCAAAAAAATTCGGTTCCAAGAGTGTTATAAATAACTTGAATTTGACTGTGCCAACAGGAGCCATTTTTGGATTTGTTGGTGAGAATGGTGCAGGCAAGACTACAACAATGAAAATGATTTTGGGTTTGGAAGAAAAAGACAGCGGGGAGATTCTAGTTAAGGGGAAATCGGTTGTTTTTGGTGATAATCAAACAAATCATTTAACAGGTTATCTGCCAGATGTTCCGGAATTTTATGATTATATGTCTGGACAGGAATACTTGAAGTTTTGCGGAGAAATAACTGGATTAACGAGAAGTCAATTAAAGCAAAAAGTTCCTGAGATATTATCCTTAGTTGGATTGGAATTGGATAAGCGAAGGATCAAAGGATATTCAAGAGGAATGAAGCAGCGTCTAGGTATCGCTCAGGCATTATTGAATGATCCAGAATTACTAATTTGCGATGAGCCGACGTCGGCTTTGGACCCTAGTGGACGAAACGAATTTCTTGAAATGTTGTCAACACTAAAAGGACGTACGACAATTTTATTCTCTACCCACATTTTGACTGATGTAGAACGAATTTGTGATTATGTCGGTATGTTGGATCGGGGAAAATTAGTTGTGAGTGCCCCTTTGGATGATCTGAAACAGAAATATGCTAAAGATCAAATTGAAATTGAATTTTCGCAGGCTGTAAAACTTGAGACTTTCAGCAAGAAATTGGAAGAATTAAGAGAAGAAAATATTTTAACCGCCTACTCTTTTGATTCTTCAAAAAAGGTATTTATTTTAAAGTACACCCAGAATTATGATGAAATCGCTCCATTGATTTTTAACTTGTTTGAGTCTTGTAAAATCTATCCAAAGGCAATCAAAAAAATCGCTCCATCACTAGAATCGATTTTCTTGGAGGTGATTCAATGAGAAATTTCTATTTTTTTACTAGAAAGGAATTGTTTGAAGCGTGGCGTACTTCGCGGATGATGATTCTAATCGTTATTTTTTTAATATTTGGATTAATGAATCCTTTACTAGCGAAACTGACACCAGAAATAGTAAAAATGACGATTGGGGAAACATTGGCGAAAACAATTCCTGAACCAACTTCAGTTGATTCATGGACACAGTTTTTTAAAAACCTCACACAAATGGGATTAATCGTTTTAGCGTTAATGTTTAGTGGAAGTGTTAGCAATGAAATCAGTAAAGGAACATTGGTCAATTTGGTTACTAAGGGACTTCGACGTTGGACAGTAATTGTTGGAAAGGCGACCAGTTTAATTCTACAATGGACCGTTTGTCTACTATTAACCTTTTTAGTCACGTGGGGGTACACCGTTCATTACTTTCCTGATCAAAAAAGTCCTTATCTTTTTCAAGCAGTTTTTCCCTTATGGCTCTTTGGAGTACTGTTATTAAGTTTGGTGATTTTTTCTTCCACAATTTCCCGTAATAACTATGAAGGATTATTATTGACTGGCGGTGTGATTGTTTTGTTGGTATTGATGAATTTATTTAGTAAAACGAAACACTACAATCCCATATCGTTGGTAACGCAAAATCTTAATTTCCTGCAAAAAGAAGGCGCTCTCCAATCCTATATTCCATCAATGGCTATCAGCTTGATTCTTTTTATCCTTTTTATATTATTTAGTATACTCCTCTTCAATCGTAAAAAAATATGAAGCATAACGGGCCTGGTTTCTAATTCCAGGTCCTTTTTGTTGCTACTAGACTAAGATAGGCAGAGAAACCAATTGTTGTAGATAATTGAATAATAGAACTGAAAACGAATTCATTAACAGTAGTTTGGAAAAGAGAAATAGTTGATCAGACGTTAAACACCCAGCATAAGGAATACAAGAAACAATTAAAACATTATGAAGAAATTCATGCATTATCAAGAATTCCCGAAATGCATGGAGCTGCAATAGCATCATTAGCCGTTAGCAGATAGCTTGATAAGCTATGTCAAAAATGAAAACCAAGATTCCAAAGGGATTACGCCTTCAAATGGAATTACTTACAAGTATTACGCTGAATCAATTGAACGATTTCTTGAAATAAACAAATTCTTACCAGAAAAAGAAAAAATTCGAGCTATTTCTATTTCTCGAGGATTCAATAAAAAAGATGACGATTATGACTTATTTAAACAAGCTTTGGATAAGGCTAATGCTCAGTGGATATTAGTAGTAACGGCTACGTTAGAGCATGATTATAGAATTGGGATCGCTGGATTGGGAAAGGAAATGATGATCGACCCTAATAGTAGGGCTTCTTATTCAGTGGGCTCTTGGCTGAAGGAAAATGCCGACGACTTCTTTTTACCAATGGACTGTCGGACGTATGCGGGTATCACTGGAGAGGACTCTTACGTGAATGATACAAGTGCAGGTTTAAGCTGGGTGGTACCATATTTGGCTGCGTTGTATGCTCTTAGCTAGCAAGTGAACGTCTCAATAACACCTGAAAAGTTTATAGAGATGGCAGTTAGGACCTCTGATTCTCAAATAGTTGAAAACGAAGGACAACCATTTAAAATCAAACATCTAATAAGTCCTGTTCGATTGATTGAAGAAATTCAAAATGATTAGTAGTATCTCACAACTTGTCGGAAAATTGCCAGTTATAAACAACTGGCATGAATTTACTAATAGGCATCATCTCTAAGTCACTTGATGAAGGCAATAAAAAAACATCGATGAGCTATCGATGTCATGGGAAACTAGATAAATAAGTAAACAACAGAATAGATGTAATAGGCCAATAACAACAATGCAATCAAACAGGATGCTTTTGATAAAAAGCCGCCACTGCGGGTTGGTTTTGCCGATCTGCGAGATTGTCTGCGTGTCATTTCGCCTTGTTCAATCGGGATATCTTCAACTTTTGGAGAACGTAAAAGGACAACTGCCAAAAGATCGATAAAAAGTAATCCTTGCAAAACAATGCTAACAATAAAAGTAATTTGATCTCCTCTAATCATTCTGAATAAGAATAAAACAATCATCAGAAGATCAAAAAGTAGTGTCAATAAAAGCGCCATAATAAAGCTCCTTTGAATAAGTTAGAATAGACAGCCTTTATTATAGCATACAACTAATAAAAAAAATTACGAATTATTTATGAAGAATATAGTTAGAACAATCATTTTCTTCGTTTCCAGAGTGAGTATACTATCCAGTAGAGCATGAAAGTTACCAGAGAGATCAGCATAAGTAGAGCCAAAGTCCAAGCTCCTTCCACTGGTTGGTAATGATGATAGTTCATCAGCAAGTAAATGCATAAGAAGGTAGGGATTAAAGAAAAATAAAAATGGATCAACACGCGATCCCTTTTGAATAAAGAGAAGTATGTGATCGTCATAAAAAGGAAAATTAGATAGATTACCCCTGAAACTGCATCACCAATATCCATGATATCCCTCCTCGTAGGACATTATATCAGAATGAGAAGATTCGTTAAATAACAATAAAATGAGAATTTATCAATTTTGTTAATGAAAAAATGCCTTTTTACTCCCAAACATCTATTACCTATAAGTAAGTGAACGGTTTTGCTGACTCAAACTTTCTTTAATTTAAAAAAATCAGAAATTATTGAGAAACACGCGTTATTTCGGCATTCTTTATACTCATGAACAAATAAGAAGCTGTCTTCATGAACTCGTCTTGTGATAAAATTAAGTCAAAAAAGAGGAACAAATAATGGCTTATCCATCTGATTTAACAGACAAACAATGGCATAAAATTGAACATTTCTTTGA
>Ga0153985_1000066_pt1 | contig 32328 bp, 32 predicted proteins | sample TSGA069MetaG_FD_104715 | JGI IMG/M metagenome (GOLD analysis project Ga0153985, IMG submission 104715) | Attine ant fungus gardens microbial communities from Georgia, USA - TSGA069 MetaG | ecosystem: Host-associated > Fungi > Mycelium > Unclassified | place: USA: Georgia, Alexander Wildlife...
TCTCAGTTGTTTATTTTGTGGTGATTTAATCATACTAGAGAACGATATGTTTTTTAATACCTAAAATGAAAATGGGACTGAAGAATCAATTCTGATTCATCAGTCCCATAAATTATAGAGCCACTTTTGCAGAGGTCTTTTTTTTATTGATTTTTTCGTTTGGTTTCTTCTGAAATCCGCTTTTGATTTTCACCTAAAAATACTTTTGTATCGATAGGGTTGGCTTTGTTCGCCCCTCCGACGCCAGTATCAACCATCTTTCCCCAACCCTTCAATGGCTCTTTCCCTGCTGCACGAAGTTGCGCATTTTTTAAACGTAACGCTTGTTTTTTTGCTTCTTTTTTCGCTTGACGTTTTGCTTGCCACTGCTTTAAGATGCTCATCTTCATTCCCTCCTCTCCTTGTTATGAATCCTTACATAAATTCTTAGCAAACGGTATGCTGGTTCCTGTTGACCTGGTAAGAGTAAACAGGGTTCACCTTTAAAATAGCAAATTTTTATTGAGTAGTTAAATCTATTATAACATTTCCTTTTCACCATCGTAAGCTGCAGATACTAATTTTACTAAAACCATGAAAGGACATTTGAAATCAAGTAGCCAGATCAGAAGCAACATGTTACACTTATTAAACAACACTCCCTCCAAACCAAAATAGGTATACAAACGTTTTTCTTTTTTATTTTATAGCAAATGACGGGGTTTTCCTAATAAAAAACCAACATTAAAATAACAAAGGAAGGCCAAGAAAATCATTTTGGAGGAACCTATCTTATGAAAACCATCATTTTATTTTTCCCACTAGTGATACTCTCCCTCTTTCTCACTGGCTGTACCTTGATTGACGAAATCATGGATGACAACACCAATAGCAGTTTTTCACCAGAAGCAACGTCGTCTTCTCAACCTTTGTCAACTGATTCAGAAACCAGAGCTTCTTCTTCCAGAACTAAGAACCATGCATCAGAACCCGCATCAGAAACAACTCATTCTCCTGATGACGTTGCACAAGCTCAGAGCAGTACCGAAACAGCTGCCCCTCAATTTTCGTATTGTGAACAATTGCAGATCGGGCTGCCGCGACGGTGGAATCGAACAGTCAACAAAGACTTGCTCCATCAACTGCAAATAGGAATGTCTTGCGAACAAGTTCTTGAAACCATGGGTGGCCTTCCCTCTTGGCGACTAGCAGTCGTAGGTGTGGAATCCAATGCCTGGATCAATTCCGATGGTGAAGCAATCATTGTCACTCTTATTAACCGAACCGTTTCTGATGTGGCCTGGCATGATCAGTTTTCTGAATCAGAAATTGAGTAATCCATTAAGCGATCTCACGTGACTGATATTGGTAAAACGCATGATGAAATTCAATCACCACTTTTATCAGAAGTCATCTAAAAAATTTGGGAGTTGAAGGATCAAATGAAACTGAGTCGACTTAGAAAAAAAATCCGGGAGCATAGCAGAAGAAGCCTTTTGCTTTCTTTGGGTATCAGTTGTTTTTTGCTTGGCGCTGCCCTCTTCTACAGCGAAAACCAGCCGGCAGCTGCCTACGAGCAGTTTTTAGAGATCGATTACTTAACTGCTTTACTGGAAGAAAGAGCTTCCCCTGAGTCCATCAGCGATCTTGGCCTCGATCTCATCAAACGTAGTGATCGGGTAAACCAAGAGCGCAGTGCCATCAACCGAAAGCGGCGCCGCGAAAATGTGATCGTCACAGAAGAGACTAGAAAAGTTTTTTCTCCCGATCAAGGAGCAATGGTTGATGAAGTAAGAAAAGTAACCACTCGCTTACCTGATTCAGCCATTGATTTGTTATCAATGATGGTTGATAGCAGCGCTCTCGAGACAAAAAGAGTGCCTTTAGGTTCACGGGACAAACTGTCCAAAATCAGCTTTGATTTTGACTTTGATGATTCTGGTAATGAAAGATTAGCGAAAATCACATTGGTTGATGTCCCAGAATTTTTCGGTATTGATTTCTCACAATTCGAGAAAGAGGCTGATGTTGAGGAGATCAAAGAGACATTGATCGTACAGTATGGTTTAGATGCTCACATCAGGGACGTTAGCGCCATTCGGAGACTTTTCTTTGTTCATGAAGGATTTGAGTTTTACATTAGTCATACCTACAATCCGAATGGAGTCGGCATCACCGTCCAAGCGGTAGAACCATAAACGAAAAATAGTGAATCCCCCTCTCTTTGCGGGATTAACAAAAAAAGCGTCCGCGAATACAAACGCAGGCACCTTTTTTCTACTTCTATTTTGTTTAGGCAAAAACGGTCGACCAATTGTCACGTTCATCAAGAAATTCTTGCGCTAATTTTTGCGCACCTTCTAAGGTATGGTTCGCCGCCCAACCGCATTGCACTTCATTGCTGGCAGGTACTTCAGTTGCTTGCAAAACATCCTTCATGGTTTTTTCTAGGACTGTCAAAATCTCTTCATAATCGTCATGATTCAAGACAGTCAGATAGAAGCCGGTTTGGCATCCCATGGGTGACCAATCCACGATATAATCTGCATGATTACGAATCAACTCTGCCGTCAAATGTTCTAAAGAATGCAGACTTGCCATATCCATATGTGCTTGGTTCGGCTGCTTCAAACGAACATCATATTTGATGATGGTATCATTTGTTCCTTGTTTTTTATCGGCAACCCGTACATAAGGTGCTTTGACTTTCGTATGATCCAAATTAAAGCTTTCAACATTCATTTTCATTGTACTTCTCTCCTACTCTTTTTGTGATTCCACAAGCCAAACATACTCATTGATTTGCTTAAAACGACTGGTAAACCCATGTTGGCGAAAATATCGTTCGATATCCGCAGTAACTGGATAGTACTCCCGTTGCAGATCAGCGGCTAGTCGCTGGTGTCCAGCTTGCCGCGCTTCATCGATTAGCTCCATTTTTCGGGCTAGGGAAAGAAACATCGTATCCCCGAAAAGCACTTTCCCGCCTTTTGGCAGCATCGCCGCATATTTGCCGATTGCCCGTTGTTTTTCGTCCTCCGTAAGATGATGAAAAACATAGGTAGAAACGATCGTATCGATTACATCCGTGATTTCAGGAAAAATCTCCATATCACCATCTACAAAAGTCACTTTAGAAAGACTGGGTTTTGACTTGGCGATCCGCCGCATCTCTGGCGATGGCTCGATTGCCAGCACGTTTTTCCCTTGATCAAGTAGAGCTTGTGTTAGATTTCCAGTTCCACTACCAAATTCTACCACAGACCGACCTGCCTTTTCAGCAATTTCAGCTAGTAACTGTTCATATTTGAAAAAAACCGCTCGATATTCTTCATCCTTACCTGCAACTGTTTCATCGTACTCAGCTGCCCAGTCAGAAAAAATTGGAATAAACTCTCTGCCCATCACTAGCTACCTGCCTTTTCAAACGCTTGTTCTAAATCCGCCAGAAGATCCTCACTGTCTTCAATGCCAACCGACAACCGAATCAGGCCATCTTTGATCCCTGATTGCTGGCGGATTTCTTTAGGGATTGAGGCATGAGTCATCACGGCTGGCACTTCAACCAAACTTTCCACCCCACCTAAACTTTCTGCTAAAGTAAAAATCTTTAATGATTCAACAAAGCCGGCTGTTTTCGTTTCATCGTTTAGTTCAAAAGATATCATACCGCTATACCCAGACATCTGTGATTTGGCGATCTCATAACCTTCATGGTCAATCAATCCTGGATAATAAACCTTTGCGACAGCTTGATGTGCTTGTAAGTAGTGGGCAATTTTCATCGCATTGTTTTGATGTGCTTTCATCCGCAAAGCAAGTGTTTTGATGCTTCGCTGGATCAACCAGCTATCATGAGGCCCCAATACACCGCCAATAGCGTTTTGTAAAAAGGCAATTCTTTCGGCGATTAGCGGCTCTTTGGCAACCGCTAATCCAGCTACTACATCACTGTGTCCACCGAGATACTTGGTAGCACTGTGAATCACAATATCTGCGCCTAATTGTAGCGGCTTTTGAAAATATGGCGTCGCAAAGGTATTATCCACGATCGTCAAGAGATCGTGCTGGGCAGCTAGTCTCGCAACCGATTTGATATCCGTGATTTTTAACAGCGGGTTCGTCGGTGTTTCCAGAAAAATCGCTTTGGTCTCCGGAAGAATTGCTGTTTCAATAGCAACTAAATCATCGGTTTTGACAAGTGAATAAGTCAACCCGCTTTTTTCTAATACTTGATGAAGCAAACGAAATGTCCCACCATAAACGTCATCTCCTAAAATGACATGATCTCCTGTCTGAAAAAGCGTGAAGATCGCATGGGTGGCTGCTAATCCAGAGGCAAAAGCAAACCCTTGAGCGCCTTCTTCAAGATCCGCAATCAATTCTTCTAAGGCAAAACGAGTTGGGTTGCCTGAACGACTGTATTCATATTGCTTTGGCTGACCAAGAGCATTTTGCCGATAGGTAGATGTTTGGTAGATTGGCACACTGACTGCACCGGTGAGTTCGTCTTCGCTGATACCGCCGTGAATTACTTTTGTATTAAAATGCATGGTTTACTCCTCCTATGAATGGGGTGATTGCTGATTCACCCGCATAAATCTGTTTTGATAGATAGCGATCGCCTCCATCTGGAAAGACGGTAACGATCGAGCTTCCAGTTGGTAATTCGAGGCTTTCTTTTACTGCTGCTGCCATCGCCGCTCCACTTGAACTTCCAACAAGCAAACCATAGTTTCTTGCCAAGTAACGAGTAAAAGCAAAGCCTTCCGCATCACTGATCGTATAAATTTGATCAATAAGCAAATCGTCAAAAAATTGTGGAATGAACTCAACACCGATCCCTTCAATCTCATGGCCATGGGCAGGACCGCCGTTCAAGATTGATCCTTCCGGTTCAACAACAGCAAGACGAGTGCTTGATTTTTGCTTCTTTAAGTACGTCGCGACACCCGCAAAAGTACCACCACTGCCAGCGCCTGCAACAAAGCTGTCAATTTTTCCATGTAATTCCTGATAGATCTCAGGCCCCAATGTTGCTTGATAGGCTGCAGGATTGTTCTGATTATGAAACTGCAATGGCATAAAACTATTCGGCTGTCCTTTTGCTAATTCCTTTGCTTTTTCGATTGCCCCTTGAATGCCAGCTTCCGTTGGTGTATGAACGATAGTTGCGCCTAATGCCTCAATCAATTGCTGCTTTTCAATGCTGAATTTCTCCGGAATAACAAAAATCATTTTTAGTCCATGCTCGATCCCGGCAATAGCTAAGCCAATCCCGGTATTTCCGGCTGTCGGTTCAATTACTGTTGTCTCATGATTGATTGTACGCTCTCGAAATGCCTCATCGATCAAGTACTTTCCTAAGCGGTCCTTAATGCTGCCACCAGGATTTAAATATTCAAGTTTCGCATAGATTTTACTTCCCTTTTTTCCGCCTAAAGCTGCGGCATCAAATTCAAAGAGCGGGGTATGCCCTATCAATTCTTTTACATTTTTAACGATCATCGTTTGACTCCTTATTCAGATTTTTAGGCAAAACTTGTAAGCTTCATATACATATTTTGGCTTGCAATCATCAGCCGTCGCCATTGAAAGCGGTAAAAAAAAGCAAACAAAAAGGGGTACTGACTATTACATCAGTACCCCAAAAAAATGTCGTCTTATCCGGATAGAAGCGAATCACTAAAAAAATCAGCGATCTGCTGCGACAAAGGAACTAATAATAGGCATGACAAATGGGTATGCTGCTTTTTGCACCATACAACAACAACAGGTAGTTTGTGTGTTGAAGTTCGTCATGTCTTGTTCCCTCCTTTAATTTGCTTGTTATCAAAATAGCACGACTCTTTTTTTTTGTCAAATATTTTTTTTAATCAACAAGTATCGATCAATGAACGTTTATAAAATAACATTAAAGAGGATAATAAGCAGTCACATAGGCATCCACGGCTTTGATCGCGGCTACAACATCTTCTGCGGATACCGTGAACGGCATATTGTGAATCGTCTCCCCTTCGATGGTTGCTTGTTTACCGACTTTCATAAGCTCTGCATCGCTAACATCAGAAAGATGCATTTCAGCTAATGTCGTTGGTAATTCCAACGCCTGATACAACTCAATATATTGGTCAATTTCATCAGGATCCGCGTTTTCCAGCATCAATTGTGTAAGTGTCCCGTAAGCAACTTTCTCCCCATGAGTCAAATCATGGACGTCTCCTTCAAGGGCTGTCAAGCCATTATGGATCGCATGAGCTGCTGCCAAACCAGCACTTTCAAAGCCTAAACCACTTAACAGAGTGTTGGCTTCCACGATTTGTTCAAAAGCTTCGGTAACGACTTGTTTTTTATTTGCTTGATAGGCTTTCAGTGCATTCTCAAAAAGAATCTCTTCGCATTTTTCAGCGATTGCCATGCCGGCAATTGGTTGAATACCACCCACCATATTCTTACTATGGCTTCGGGCAACGGCGCGTGCTTCGACATAGGTTGCTAGTGCATCCGCAATACCCGCTGCAAGTAATTTGGCAGGCGCTTTCGCAATAACGGCTGTATCCACTAAGACAAGTTCAGGGTTTTTGTTGTAAAAACGATATTTTTCAAAGCGACCTTCATCTGTATAAATAACAGAAAGTGCCGAAGTTGGTGCATCAGTAGAAGCGATCGTTGGCAAAACAGCAATCGGTATGTTTAATTCATCCGCAACAGCTTTCCCAGTATCGATGGCTTTCCCGCCACCTAATGCAGCAATTACTTCAATGGATTCGCTTTTGGCTTTAGAGACGATACGATCGATTTCATTTGCAGAAGCTTCTCCACCAAAAATTTCCTTTACCGGACCTAAATCAGCCGCTTTGAGATTTTCAAATAAATCTTCCCCGGCAATTTTCCAAACTGTTTCATCGGTTAAAAGCAGCACTTTCTTTCCTAGATCTTTAATGTGAGATAAACCATCCTTCAATACTCCTTTTCCTTGAACGTATCGTGACGGACTCGCAAATATTCTTTCCATTGTATCTCCTCCTTCAATTGGTCTACTTTTATTGTGACACACTAAGCAAGCGATTTCAAAGGAAAAGAAAAAAAGATGGCCAAGAAGATTCGATTCTCGCACATACTGCACATTTATAGCCATACAAACACTCATGCCCTTATAAAACTGATGGTTTTATAAGGGCATGAATTGGATTATTTACTTGTTATTTCTTTTTCCCACCAAAAGCATCTTTCATTTTATCAAAAAACCCTTCTGGTTGTTGTTCGGTGGTTTCATGACCACTAGCTTTTGCATAAGCCCGCAATGCTTCTTTTTGTTCCTCATTTAAGTTCTTAGGTGTGATCAGCTTCACTTTGACTTGTTGATCGCCATTGCCGCCTCCCCGTAAGCGAGGTGCTCCTTTACCGCGTAAGCGGAAGTTCGTACCTGTTTGGGTCCCAGCTGGGATTTTTAACTTCACATTCCCGTGAACGGTTGGCACATTGACCTCATCTCCTAAAGCTGCTTGGACAAAGTTCAACGGCAACTCGTAATAAATCTCTGAACCGTCACGATCAAAAATATCACTTTCTTCCACACGAAAAACAACGTATAGGTCCCCATAAGGACCACCATTGGTTCCAGCTTCCCCTTGGCCAGATAAACGCATTTGTTGTCCATCTTCGACACCTGCAGGCACGTTGACTTTTACATTATGTTTTTTCTTTTCATGGCCAGTACCATGACAGGTTGTACATGGTTCTTTGATTTCTTTCCCAGTTCCATGACAAACATCACAGGTTTGACGGCTCATTACACGACCAAGCGGTGTTTGACGTTCAACATTGATAGTACCTGCACCATGACATTTATGACAGGTTTCTGGTGAAGTACCTGGTTTTGCCCCGTTCCCGCCGCAGGTATGACAGGTTTCTTCACGATTGTATTGAACAGTTTTTTCCACTCCGAAAATCGCTTCTTCAAAGGAAAGATCAACCGCATATTGCAAGTCTGCTCCTTGTCGAGGTGCATTAGGATTGGCTGCTCTGCCGCCTCCACCACCAAAAAACGATTCGAAAATGTCTTCAAATCCACCAAAACCGCCACCGGAGAATCCGCCACTGTTAAAGCCGCCGAATCCACCGCCATAACCGCCTCCGTAGTTCGGATCGGTACCAGCATGACCATACTGGTCATAAGCAGCTCTTTTTTGGGAATCACTTAATATTTCATAGGCCTCAGAAATCTCTTTAAACTTTGCTTCTGCATCAGGTTCTTTATTGATGTCTGGATGATATTGTTTTGAAAGCTTACGATAAGCTTTTTTGATTTCGTCATCCGAAGCCCCTTTTTGTAGACCTAAGACCTCATAATAATCTCTTTTGTCTGCCATTGGCTTCCCTCCACTCTATTCTTGCGTCTCTCGTATTTTAGCATATAATTCGCTCTAGAAAAATACGTTTCGCAAATTCATAAGAAAAAGCCAAAGCGGTGACTTTGGCTTTTTCACAAACAGCGATTATTTATCGTCACCGTCTACTTCTTCAAAGTCGGCGTCAACCACATCGTCTGCGCCGCCTTGTGCAGCTTCTGGATTTTCTTGTGCTTGTTGTTGTGCTGCTTGTTCGTATAATTTAACGGTTAAGTTTTGTACGATTTCATTCAAAGCATCACGTTTCGTTTTCATTTCTTCTAAGTTGTTTGCTTCAACCGCAGCTTTCAACTCATCACGAGCTTCTTCCGCTTTTTTGACTTCGTCTGCATCCACTTTGCCTTCAAGCTCTTTCAATGTTTTATCAACAGTGAACAACAATGCATCGACGTCATTGCGTAGATCAACTTCTTCTTTGCGCTGTTTGTCGGCTTCAGCATTTGCTTCAGCATCTTTTACCATGCGTTCGATTTCTTCATCTGATAAACCTGAAGATGATTTGATCGTGATTTTTTGTTCTTTTTGTGTACCTAAATCTTTTGCAGAAACATTAACGATCCCATTTTTATCGATATCAAATGTTACTTCGATTTGAGGGATGCCACGAGGTGCTGGTGGAATATCCGTCAATTGGAATCTTCCTAATGTTTTGTTGTCAGCAGCCATTGGACGTTCCCCTTGCAAGACATGGATATCAACGGCTGGTTGATTGTCTGCTGCAGTTGAGAAGACTTGTGATTTACTTGTAGGGATCGTTGTGTTACGATCGATCAGTTTTGTGAAGACAGCACCCATCGTTTCGATACCTAATGATAATGGTGTAACGTCTAGTAAGACAACATCTTTCACATCCCCAGTGATCACGCCACCTTGGATCGCAGCCCCCATCGCTACCACTTCATCTGGGTTTACTGATTTGTTTGGTTCTTTATTGGTTTCTTTACGTACAGCATCAACTACTGCCGGAATACGAGTTGAACCACCAACTAAGATCACTTCGTCGATTTCTGATTGTGATAGACCAGCATCTTTCAAAGCTTGACGTACTGGAATTTTTGTACGTTCTACTAAGTCTGCTGTTAATTCATCAAATTTCGCACGAGTCAAGGTCATTTCCAAGTGCAATGGACCAGCATCGCCAGCTGTGATAAACGGTAAGCTGATTTGTGTACTTGTTACACCTGACAAGTCTTTTTTCGCTTTTTCAGCAGCATCTTTCAAACGTTGCAAAGCCATTTTGTCTTTTCCAAGATCAATGCCGTTTTCTTTTTTGAATTCTGCTACCATGTGATCGATGATTTTGTTATCAAAGTCATCCCCACCTAGGTTGTTGTCCCCAGCAGTTGATAATACGTCAAAGACGCCATCACCTAATTCAAGGATCGATACGTCGAAAGTACCGCCACCTAAGTCAAAGACCAAGATTTTTTCATCTTTATCTGTTTTATCTAACCCATAAGCTAAAGCTGCGGCAGTTGGTTCATTGACGATCCGTTCTACTTCAAGACCGGCAATTTTACCAGCATCTTTGGTTGCTTGACGTTGTGCATCGTTGAAGTATGCAGGAACAGTGATGACTGCTTTTTCAACTTTTTCCCCTAAATAGTCTTCAGCAAATCCTTTGATGTATTGAAGAACCATTGCGGAAACTTCTTGTGGTGTATACGATTTGCCTTCAACTTCTACTTTGTATCCAGCTTCACCCATATGGCGTTTAATAGAAGAAATCGTATTAGGATTTGTCACTGCTTGGCGTTTTGCAACTTCCCCTACTTGGATCTCACCATTTTTGAATGAGACAACAGAAGGTGTGGTACGGTTTCCTTCTGGATTCGTAATGATTTTTGCTTCGCCGCCTTCAAGGACAGCAACAGCTGAGTTTGTTGTTCCTAAGTCGATACCGATAATTTTACTCATAAGTAATACACTCCCTTTTTTAATTTAAACATCTACTTATAGATAGAAAGAACTATTGTGCAACGATGACCATGCTTGCACGCAAGACACGATCATGCAATTTATACCCTTTTTGCAAGACAGTAACGATTGTGTCTGCCGGTGTTTCATCAGAGGCAGGTACAGTCTGCACCGCTTGATGCAAGTTCGGATCGAACATTGCACCTTCAGCAGGAATCTCTTCGATTCCCTCTTCTTTTAAGGCTTGACGCAGACTTTCAAGAACCATTTCAACGCCTTTTTTCAAATTCGCCGCTTGGTCTTGATCGACATCTGCTGCCATCGCTCGTTCCAAATTGTCGATTGCTGGCAACAGTTTTTTGCCAAGATCTTGCGAGCGGTATTTTTGTAAAAGTTCCCGCTCGTTGCGGTTACGTGAAGTGATATTTGCGATCTCTGCACGAGCACGCAGGAATTGATCTTCCAATTCATTATTCTTTTCTTGCAAAAGTTCCAATTCGCTTTTTTCCACTGTTTCTTCCTCTGGTTGAGGAGTCTGTGCTTCAGTTTCAGTTGATTCATTTGAAGATTCAGTTGTTTCTGCGGTTTCTTCAGCAGTTTTATCTAATTCTTCATCTAAACGCTCTTCTTTTTCCGTCACGTTTCAACCATCCCTTCTACGATTTGTTTCATTGCCGCTTATTCATTGGCAGCGTCTAATGCGCGATAATAATCGGCCAATTTTTTTGCTAACTCGCCTCGAAAAACTTCCATCAAACCAAACATCCGTGAATACGGCATACTTGATGGACCTAATAAAGCGATCGTTCCTTGTCCATGACCTTCGATTTCATAGCTAGCTTGGATCAGACTCATATTTTGTAACAAGTCATTGCCAAGCTCAGAGCCGATTCTGATTTGAATCGCAGAATCTCTTGGCGCCAGCAGCTGTGTCAGCTGATCTGCATTTTTCATAAATGAATACATCGATTTGAACTGACTAACATCTTGCGTCGGTTCAAAATCCAGAAGATTCATTCGCCCGCCGACGAAGATTTTTTCTTCAAAAATGTGGCTCAGCATCGTATCAAAGAGATCAACGATTCCGTCAGTCGTTTGAAAATACTTATGCAGAATCATAGGAATCTCTGTTCTTAAACGATGGTAGACCGTCATTAGAGGCTCACCGATCAATTTGTCGTTGATGATCCTTACCATTTTTTCCAAATCTTCGCTGCTCATCGATTCAGGAAGAGTAAAGACTTGATTTTCGACATTCCCTTTATCCGTCACGATGATCGCGATGATCTGTCGTGCATTCAATGGGACGATTCGAAAACCGGTCAATTTCCTTTCCTTCATATCTGGCCCGAGAGACAACGCTGTATAGCTAGTCAAGTTGGACAAGATCGTGGCAGACTGCTGGATGATTTCATTGATTTCATGAAAATCTTTTCCAAAAGAATGACGAATGGTTTGAATTTCGTTTTGGTCAACTTCCGATGGCTTCAATAAGTGATCAACGTAATAGCGATACCCTTTTATTGACGGCACACGCCCTGAAGATGAATGTGTCTTTAACAGAAGTCCAGCTTCTTCCAGCGCCTTCATCTCATTACGAATGGTGGCAGAGCTAGCTTCAACCCCATCTTCCATCAATCGCTTCGAGCCCGTGGGCTGACCAGTATTCGTATAATTTTGGATGATGAGGTGTAAAATCATTTGTTGTCTAGGTGTCAACATTTTATCCACTCCTCCGTTAGCACTCATTCCTATTAAGTGCTAACACGATTATAAATATACCATATTTGCTAGGAATGTCAAGTATTTGCATCACTTTTTTAGCACTCTTTCTAAGAGAGTGCTAAAAAAGAAATCAAAAAAAGAAGCAGCACGAAATGGCTACTTCTCTTACTCGTTCTTTCTTATTTTTCTGCATCCAAGAGAAATGCTTCAAACACTTCGTTGCCAATAAACATCCCAGCTTTCGTTAAAAAGACACGGTCACCTTGACTAGCCAACCAGCCTTTTTGAATCAACTGTTCGCTCGTTGAACCATAGATTTCCTGAAAAGACTTCCCGAATTTTTCTGCAAACTGTATTTTTGAAATGCCGACCTTTTTACGAAGGCCTAAAAACAGTTCCTCTTCCATTTGATTGCTGGTTGTCAATTCTTCGATTTCGTGGATTGGCAACTGATTTTCCTGTAATGGTTTCAAATAATGCTGGATTGGACCTTTGTTCTTGTAGCGAGTCTGTCCAAGATACCCGCAGGCGCCTGCCCCAAAGCCAAAATAATGTTCATTGTTCCAATACACTAGATTATGTAAGGACTCATACCCTGGTCGTGCAAAATTACTGATTTCATATTGGTTCAATCCAGCTTTTGTCATCGCGGCGATCGCCTCATCAAACATCTGCGTTTCAGCTTCTTGAGAAGGCAGTGCCATTCTCCCTTGGCGAACCCAGTTCATAAACATGGTTTTGTTTTCTAAAATCAAAGAATACATCGCATAGTGAGGCAACCCGAGATCAATCGCTCGCGTCAGTGTATCACGGAAGCTTTCTATGCTTTGTCCCGGAAGTGCATAAATCAAATCGATCGTCACATTCTGAAAATCATGTTTTTCCAGCAGCTGAATAGTTGAATAAACATCTTCAGCGGTATGCTTGCGGCCAATTTTTTTAAGCAAGCGATTATCAAAGGTCTGGACCCCCATCGACAAGCGATTGACTTGATGATTTTTCAAAACCAGCATTTTTTCTTCACTCAAATCACCAGGATTTGCTTCCACAGTAAACTCTTTGGTTGTGTGTGTTGGCAGCAATTCATGCACACCTGACAGCAATCGATCCAGTTGGTTCGCCGAAAGCGACGTTGGCGTCCCGCCGCCGATATAAATCGTTTTCGCCTCATTGAGAGGCTGACGCAAGAGGGTCAGCTCAATTTCTTTTAGTAACGCTTCGATGTACTCATCCACTGGCTGCCCTTCTAAAAACACTTTGTTGAAGTCACAGTAGTAGCAGATATGTTCACAGAAAGGTATATGTATATACGCAGAAATATTTTGCGCGCTTTTTGTAGATGGATCGTTTATTGTTTGACCTTCAGGCATTCCTAAGTAATTCTCCTCTACCTTCTTTTTTGCTCCCACCGCTGAGAGCACCGGCACTCATTGTAGCATAGTTCTTAGAATTCTCCTATCACTTGGACTATTTTTAAGCAAGAAAAAACACCACTTCCAAGAAGTGATGTCTTTAAATATTCATAGAAAAAATAAAGAGCACTACTCTTATTAAGTACGGTAAAATACCGCTTTTGTTCTTATCCCGCCCAGAAAAAAATCTGTTTGTTACAAGAACTAACACTTCCCCCAAACTGTTAGCGCCACAATAGATAAGCTGTTGTTGACGGCTTACTTAACAAGAGCAGGACTCTTATTCACGAAAGACAATTGCTTGTCTTATCTGACTTAAGTATACCTTTTTAAAAAAATTAAGTCCTATCATCTTTTTCACCAGTCTATGAAAACGATGAGAATCTTCACCTTGGTAACAGTTATAAAATGTGCAGCAAAATATCGATCAGATAGCGGATCAACCGATACGCAATAAATAAGAAGAAAATATTTCCCAGCAAGAATTGAAAGACATTGCCAATCGATCCCTTAAAGGAGCGAAAACTGAAATAACGCGACCAACGATTGAACCCGTTTTGGCGGTTTCGTTTCAAACGATACGCTTCATCATACTTCATCTCCAAGAGGTCATAATAAAAAATCATCAAGGGTTGTTGCACAAAGAAAACTTTTTTATAGCCTGCCATCAACGTGTACTGCTTATTATTGGAAGGAAAGTTGCGATTGCCGTTTTTCTTCACGCGCATCGTTGTTCCATCATTCATTTGGAACGCATAATGATCCTCAAATTCTGTCAGTTGATGAATTTGCGGCACCTGATTTTCTTCTTCGAAAGCAAGTACGACCTCACTCGCTCGCTGATAAAGTGAAACCAACCACGCCATTATGCCTAGCAATATAACTAGCAAAATGATATTTAAAAGCAAACTTTCTTGTAACAAAAGTAAATAACCTAAGATAATCAAAATCGCCACACCAAGGGCAATCATTCTTCTACGGAAATAACTGCGATACATCAATTCAAAAGAGCGCCGATAATAGGCAAAATCTTCTTTAACAAAATCCATTTTTTCCACATCTTTCTGTGTTTAGGTTGCTGATAATGTATCAAAGATCCTTTTGAAAGTCAATTTCCCTCAAAAGTTTCAGCGTCTGATTTGTTTCAAACAAGAAAACGTTTTATAATGGAAGATGTAACAAAAAAAAGCGATGAAAGTAGGTTGAGATACGTGATATTACAAGAAACATTTACCTTGCAGAACAAACTGGCAATTCCTAAGATTGGCCTTGGAACCTGGCAATCTTCTCCAGAAGATGCTTACAACGCAACAAAATTTGCCATTCAAAATGGTTATCGACATGTCGATACAGCGGCAGCTTACAAAAACGAAGAAGCGGTTGGGAAAGCTGTGCGCGATTCAGGCGTTGCCCGCGATGAAATTTTTGTTACCACGAAAGTACCTGCTGAGTTAAAGACCTACCAAGAAGCGGTTGATAGCATTGATGCTTCTCTAAAAAAACTTGACTTAGGGTATATCGATTTGATTTTGATCCATGCCCCTCGTCCTTGGAAAATCATGGGAAACAATCCAGAAAACAAAGATTTTTATCTTGAAAACATCGATGTTTGGAAAGCATTAGAAGAAGCCTACTTAAGTGGAAAAGTAAAATCGATTGGTGTTTCCAACTTCGATCAAAAAGATTTGCAAAATATTTTTGATCATTGCGATGTGAAACCGATGGTCAACCAGTTTATTTACCATATTGGCCTCACAAATGAAGAACTATTGACATTTTGCAAAGCGCACGAAATTTTAGTGGAAGGCTATTCACCAATCGCTACTGGTCGTTTACTCGATAACGATGCAGTGAAGACGATTGCTGAAGCCTATGGAAAATCTATTCCACAACTTTCAATTCGTTACTTGCTACAAAAAGACATTCTGCCATTGCCAAAATCCGTTCATGAAGAATACATTGCTGACAATGCCAAAGTTGACTTTGAAATTTCTGAAGAAGACATGAAGAAATTGGATGAGTTGCAAGCTTAAGAATACTTGCGTTTAATTGAAAAAAGCAGTCCGATCAAGTCCAGTAAATGCTGGTCATGGATCGGGCTGCTTATTTTCTTCTACAACTCTGTTTAGAAAAACAACCGTTTCTTAGTCTGTTAAAACTGAATTCTTCTTATGTTAGTTGTTCAAAGGTACCCCACACTTTTACTTCTTGTTCTTCTACCATTGTTCTGCCTTTTGCTAGAACCGTTTCTACTGCTAATGAGTCTTTGTTCAGCAAGCAAATATCAGCATCCATCCCTGCTGCAAGACGTCCCTTTTGATCAAGCTTCAATACTTTCGCTGGATTGGAAGTGATTGCTCGAATGGCGATCTCCAATGGAATCTGCTCTTTTTGGACTGCTTCTTTAATGCCTACCATCAGCGCTCGCGAACTGCCGACACCCAGACCTATGAATTGATTGTTTTCATCAAAGTACGGGAGGCTGCCTTGCCCATCAGAGGTCATGGTAAATTGATCCAGCCCGATCCCTTCTGCTAACAAACGTTTCAATCCTTTACTGAAGCGAACCTCATCGTCTTCTTTTTCCCAGAAATCAGGATCTTCACTCGCCGTAAAATCGATCGTTCCACCCATTTTTGCAAAAGCAATACTTGCTTCGAAAAGCTCGCTGGTCCGATTGGCATGTGTCGGTAAAAATTGGCTGATTGGAATCTCTGTCTCTTCGATGGTTCGTAAAAGCAGCTCATATTTTTTCTTTCCTCCACCTAAGTGGACGTTTACGATACCTGCTTTTCCAGAAAGCATCCCACCAACACGAGCATCCGCAACCGCGCGGGTAAATTCTTCGAAACTTGGTTGTGAAGAACGATGGTCAGAAACGGCAATTTCACCGATACCAATAATTTTATCGATAGTCAAAAAATCTTGGATGATGGAATCCGTGACGGGCGCCAAAGGCAATCGATACGAACCGTCATAAAGATAAGTCGTGATGCCTTCCGCCTCTAGTCCACGCGCCTTACTAATCAAGGCAGTCATATCTCTGCCTACTCCGTCAGTACCTAAACAGCCAACCACTGTCGTTACTCCTGCAGAGGTCAATTGACTCAATTTCACTTCTGGTGTCCGGTTTTGAAAGCCGCCTTCCCCGCCACCTCCTAAGATATGAAAGTGGCAGTCAATAAAGCCGGGCACAGCGAGTAACCCTGTGCCATCGATTTCTTCAAGAGGAACACCTGAGAATCCTCCTTCAATCGAATCTTGAATAGCAATGATCTTGTCTTCATTTAATAAAATATCTTTTTTTCCTAAATAGTCAGGAGCGTAAACCTCTGCTTGTCGTATCACCTTCATAAGTGCTTCCTCCTTGTGGCTGATTACTTCTTATTGCCAGCCGATTGCGACCGCAATAAAGATAAAAATGGTTCCTAATACAAATAAGAAACCTTGCATTTTGATCTGGAATTTCGCCCATTTCACCCATTCGATTCTTGCGACACCTAAGACACCGATCAGACTTGCCGATACTGGAGTGAAGGCATCCATAAAGCCCGAGCCTAATTGATAAGCCAAGACAGCGATCTGTCTAGAGACACCTAAAAGATCGGCTAATGGCGCCATGATCGGCATGGTTAATGCAGCTTGACCTGAATTTGAAGTCACGATCAAATTGAAGAAGCTTTGGAAAATGTACATGAACCAGGCACCAATAAATGCTGGAACATTGCTTAACAAACCGCCGATGCTGTGCAAAATCGTATTCAACGCTGACGGCACATTGGCATCAGAACCGCCGAGAACCAGAAGAATCCCTTTGGCCATCCCCACAACGATTGCAGTTCCTGCCAATTCTGAGGCACCAGATTGAAAGGCACTCGCCACATCATTCAAGCCCATATTTTCTAATTTGAAAAGAACCGCTATGATTCCTGCCCCTAAGCCCATAACAAAGAATTGAGAAGCAATCTCGGGAATATAGTAGCCTTTCTGCGTCACACCCCATACGATCCAGATCAAAACCGCCAGCATTTCAACCAAGATCAATTTATGACCTAATAAAAATGGTTTTTGCTCACTGGAGGTTTTTTCAAGATGATTTCTAAAATACGCATCCGATTGATACGTTAGCGATTTCTCAGGATTCTTGCGAATTCTTTCGGCATAGATCATGAGGTACCCTGCGGATAGTGCGGTAACCACGACCCACATGATGATTCGGAACGTTGCGCCTGAAAGAACGGGAATACCTGCGATCCCTTGAGCTACTGCCACACTAAACGGACTCATCCACGAGGTGGCATTTCCAATCTGGGAGGCGACATAGGTGACGGTGACCGCCACGATCGAATCATACCCCAATGCGATCACGAAAGGCACCATGACCATCGAAAACGGAATGACTTCTTCTGCCATCCCAAAGGTAGCGCCCCCAAATGAAAAAGCAAAGAACAACAGCGGCAATGCCAAGCGTTCTAATCCACGAGTTTTGCTGATAAATGCAAAGATCCCCGCATCAATCGCTCCGGTTTGCATGATAATACCAAACGCACCACCGACCACTAGGATCAGTGCTGCGATCCCAACTGCTGAGCCGTATTTATCACCAGAAACCAATCCTTCAAAAACAAAATTTAAGAAGCCGAAACCGTTAAAGTCATCAGTTCCCCAAACCTTGGCTGTTTTGTGCAGTTTTTCAGAAGTATCATAAATTTTTTCGCCGTAAAGACTGTAAAGCGTGTCATCGGTCAGTCCCACCTCATCTAATTGACTCTGGGACAACTCTTTAGGCCCTTCAGCTAGAACAGCTGCTAAAGCCTCAGGATCGACATCTAATTCTTCCAACTCTTGTGGATCGTCTTCCAATTGATTCAACTGTTGATAGACGTATTCGTTATCTAACGGGTAGGCATAACGAAACGAATCTTGCATCAAGACCGTTCTGGTACTTATTTCCCCATTTGCATCGGTATACTCGATTTCTTGTGTACTGAATTTTCCAGCGGGAACTAAGAAAGTCAGCAACCACGCCAACAATACGACCCCAAAGATGATGACATACGTATGAGGCGTTTTCATTTTAGTTAAATCTTTCTTTTCTTTCCCCTTTTTCGCTTTTTTTCCAATTGTCACTTTTTCTCTCCCTTTCCCTTTGCAGCGTTCTGCATAAATTATCATTTTTGCCTATTTTTTAGTATATCGAAAAAACGTTTTTTCCTCATGGGGAAAGCATTAGAATTCAAATAAACTACGTTATAAAAAGAAAGAAAAAGAAAAAGTGAAAAGAAGCCAGAAACGCTTCTTTTCACTACGAATGCTTAGTTTTCTTCAGAAAGCCCATCAAAATAAGTTTCAGTGTCTCGTTCATCTTGCTTTAATTGTTCGATCAACGCTTGTGCGCCATTGAAAGCGACTTGATCACGTAAGAAATGATGCCAGCGGATCGCCACGGTTTCACCATAGATATCTTGGTGAAAATCGAGAATATAGATTTCAACTGTTAACTGGCGCCCCTGACCAAACGTATCATTGTGACCAATCGATCCCATCGATGGATACCACTTGTCACCGACTTTGATTTCCGTCACATAGACGCCTTCTTTTGGCAACCGAACGGTGCTCTTTACTTTGATATTCGCGGTTGGAAACCCAAGTTCTCGTCCTCTAGCATCACCGTGAACGACGGTTCCTTCAAATTCATAAATATACCCTAACAAGCGATTGACTTGTGCCATATCGCCATTTTGTAGGGCAGAGCGAATGCGTGTGGAGCTAACCTTTTCTTCATCAAACGATTCTTGCGCGACAGTCACAACTTCAAAACGATTTTCTGCATATGTTGGTAACAGCGCCATGTTGGCTATCTCTTTCTTGCCGTAGGTATAGTCGAATCCAGCAACAACAACTTTTGCATGCAGACCGATCATGTATTCATCCACAAACACCTGTGGTGCCAGATTTGCAAAAGCAGAAGTAAACTCAATGATATAAAGAATATCTACTCCAAGCTTTTCCATATGCGCTTCCTTTTGAGCCAAGCTGGTCAGGTATTGCATTTTTTCAGGATCGACTTTTTGAAAAACGATCGAGGGATGTTGATTAAAGGTCATTAATGCCAATTTTAACCCTTTTTCTTCTGCGATCTTTCGTCCTGTTTCAATGACTTTCTGATGACCTAGATGTACGCCATCGAAAAAGCCTAACACTAAGACGATCTCCTCATCAGGAATCGTTTCGTGATCATAAGGGTGTCTCATTTCAATGATTTCCATGTTCATTCTCCTATTTCTGTACGGATGACTTTTACCGGTTTCATCATATCTTGGTATTTGTCATGAGCTTTATAGATACTGATCAATTGTTCTCGATAAAAAATCGCCACTAATTCCTCTGGGCGCTCTTGTAATCCAAACACGCTGAAAGGCAAGCGCATGCCATTTTTTACTTTCTGCCAGAGGTCCGCATCGATCGTCACTTGAACAAACTCCGATACCCCATATTCCACCGGTAGCAGTAGTTCCGAAACACGTTGTTCATCGACTGCCTTTTGCACCTCTGCAATCGTGTAAGATTGTTCTTTAGAAAAACCACCGCTTTTTAAGCGAGTCAAATCAGACATATGCGCGGGTACACCCAGCAATTTTCCTGTGTCGACCGCTAACGTGCGAACATAAGTCCCTTTTCCACAAGAAACTTCAAAACGCCAGCTTTGCGTATTGTCCTCATGAAAAACCGGCTCTGAAATTCGTTTGAAGGAATAAATTTCTGCTTTGCGCTGTGGTCGCTCGACAGTTTCATTGTTGCGAGCATATTCGTAAAGTCGTTTGCCATTGACTTTGACCGCCGAATACATCGGCGGGATCTGGGTAATCGTCCCCGTCAACTGTTTCATTGCCTGATCGATTTCTGTCTTCGTAAACGGACGAGTTAGTGCTTGTTGTTCAACGATATCCCCCGACCGATCTTCTGTAGTGGTACTGAAGCCCAAGGTGATTTCCCCGGTGTAGACTTTTCCAGAATCAACCAAGTATTCGACGATCTTCGTTCCTTTTCCGATACAAATGGGCAAGACACCATCCACGTCAGGATCTAGTGTGCCGCTGTGTCCGATTTTTTTTGTCTTTAATATTTTTCGTAATTTAAACACGCAGTCGTGACTTGTTTGTCCACGCTCTTTCCATAATGGTAAAATCCCGTCCATCGTATTCCTCCATTTCACTTCAACTTGCTTATTATAACATATAAAAAAAATTCATTGCACGACAAAATCCTTTTCGCTCCTTCTCATTACATGATAAACTAAGCATATAAGGAGGTCCTAAAATGGTTGTTTTAACGATAGGGTCATTTATTGGATTTGCCATCTTTTTGATCATGATTCAGCTCGGCACGATGCAGCGTTGGGAAGAAGCGTTTGCTTTGCAGATCATCCAAAGCCGTACGCCTTCTTTGACGCGCATGATGCACTTTTTTACCAATTTAGGAAAAGCCTTTCCGACAGTTGCGATCGCTTTACTATTGTTTGTCTTTCCATCATCGCGGGCGGATCTTGCACCAAAAACAGCAGTCAGTATCTTCATAGTATCAGCAGCTGCTTACCTGATCAAACGGATCGTCCGACGAGATCGTCCGATCGATCATCGTTTAGTTGAAGAAAAAGATCACAGCTTTCCTAGTGCCCATGCTGCCACATCCGCTGCCATGTACGGAACGATCGCCTTGAATCTTGGACAATTGGTTCCCTCAGCAGTCCTTCCGATGAGTCTGCTGGCAGTTTTGTTAAGCTTTATGATCGGCTTTAGCAGAGTCTACTTAGGGATCCATTTTTTAACAGATGTGATCGGAGGCTGGCTCTTGGGGACAGGTGTTGCTGGACTGGTAACTTTACTGATGAATACCTGATGCTCTTTTCAAATAAAAAAGAACAGCTTCGATTGGAAGCTGCTCTTTTTTTTATTCTTCTGAGTGCAATGCGCGAATCATTTCATCAATTTTATTCCCGTATTGTACTGATTCATCCAATTCGAATTGGATTTCTGGAACTTTATAGAGCGTTAACGCTTGACCTAATTCACGACGAACCAAGCCAGTTGCTTTTTCCAGTCCTGCTTGGGCTTTTTGCTTATCTGAAGCTAAGTCCGTTAGGGTGCTGTAAAAGATCGTTGCTTGCTGTAAATCTCCAGTTACTCGTACATCTGTGATCGTCACATCTTGCACGCGAGGATCACGAACTTTTTTACGAAGAATTTGATTGACTTCTTTTAAGATTTCTTGTGCCACTCGGCGATCTCGATAGTTAGCCATTCAAAAAGCCTCCTTGTATAGTTGTCATTCCGTTATTTTGTCGGTACTTCTTCCATGACATAGCCTTCGATCACGTCATCAACTTTAAGATCGTTGAATTTCTCGATCATCGCGCCACATTCAAACCCTAGCTTCACTTCTTTGACATCATCTTTGAAGCGTTTCAAGCTGGCAAGTTTGCCTTCATAGATAACGATGCCGTCACGGATCACGCGGACGCCACTGTCACGGCGAATACTGCCTTCCGTTACGTAGCAACCTGCGATCGTGCCCACTTTAGATACTTTGTATGTTTCACGAACGATCATTTGACCAGTGATTTTTTCTTCGAATTCAGGATCAAGCATCCCTTTCATCGCAGTTTCGATTTCTTCGATCGCTTTGTAGATGATGCGATGCAAACGAATATCGACTTTTTCCGCTTCCGCTTGCTGTTTGGCTTGCGGTGTTGGACGGACGTTGAATCCGATGATGATGGCATTACTTGCTGCTGCTAGCGTTACATCACTTTCATTGATTGCACCAACGGCTGAATGGACGATGTTCACTCGCACACCTTCAACATCGATTTTCTTCAATGAAGCAGCTAATGCTTCAGCTGAACCTTGTACGTCTGCTTTGATGATGACATTTACTTCTTTCAGTTCGCCTTCTTTTAGACTTTCAAACAAGTTATCCAATGTCACACGACTGCTTGATGCGCGTTGCTCCATCAAAGCACGTTTTGCACGTTCTTCACCCGCTGCTCGAGCTGTTTTCTCGTCTTCAAAAGTAACGAAACGATCACCTGCTTGAGGCACATCATTCAATCCTGTGATTTCGACTGGTGTAGCAGGTCCAGCTGCTTTATCACGACGACCTAAATCATTCGTCATTACGCGAACACGACCGAAAGTATTCCCTACAACAATTGGATCACCTACATGAAGAGTCCCTTGTTGAACCAATAGTGTTGCTACAGGACCTTTTCCTTTATCAAGGCGCGCTTCAATGACTGTACCGATCGCCCGTTGGGTAGGATCAGCTTTCAAATCTTCGACTTCTGCTACTAAGAGGATCATTTCAAGCAATTCTTCAATGTTTTGCCCAAATTTCGCTGAGATTTCAACGAAGATCGTATCGCCACCCCAAGCTTCTGGGATCAACTCATGTTCACTTAATTCTTGCATCACATGTTGTGGGTTAGCACCTGGTTTATCGATTTTGTTTACTGCAACGATGATCGGCACTTTTGCTGCTTTCGCATGGTTGATCGCTTCCACTGTTTGTGGCATCACTCCATCATCAGCTGCGACAACAAGAATCGTGATATCGGTGATACTTGCTCCCCGTGCACGCATACTAGTGAAGGCCGCGTGTCCAGGAGTATCTAAGAAAGTAATTGGTTTGCCATTGATGTCGATTTGGTAAGCGCCAATATGCTGCGTAATTCCCCCAGCTTCACCACTTGTTACGCGTGAATGACGTAAAGTATCAAGCAATGTTGTTTTCCCGTGGTCAACGTGACCCATGATCGTCACAACAGGTGGTCGTGATACTAAATTATCTTCAATTTGTTCTTCTGCTTCGAAGAATTTATCGATGTCTGCGATATCCACTTGAACTTTTTCTTGTGGTTCGATTCCGTAATCGGTAGCAAGCAGTTCAATCGTATCTTTATCTAAAGGTTGGTTTTGATTGACCATAACCCCCATCATAAAGAGTTTCTTGATGATCTCTGCTGGTTCACGGTAGATTTTTTTCGCGATATCCGCTACGTTCATGCCTTCTGAATATTCCAATACTTCTGGTAGCTCACGGAATTTACGTGCTGGAACTGGCGGTTTCTTTTCCGTCTGCTGACGGCCTTTTTTGCCTTTTTTATTGAATTTGTTGCGATTGTTATTGTTGAAATTATTGTTGCGTCCACCGTAGTTTGACTTGCCGCGGTTTTGATTTCCTCCACGAGAATCATTCGATCCTTGCGGACGGTTATTGTTACGGTCTGCCCCTTGCGTATTTCCTGCAGATTGAGCGGCCGGACGGTTTTGTTGCCCTTGGTTATTTGGACGGTTTTGCTGTCCTTGGTTTGTTGGGCGATTTTGTTGCCCTTGATTATTCGGACGGTTTTGTTGTCCTTGGTTTGTTGGGCGATTCTGTTGCCCTTGATTATTCGGACGGTTTTGCTGTCCTTGATTGTTCGGACGATTTTGTTGTCCTTGGTTGTTTGGACGGTTTTGCTGTCCTTGATTGTTCGGACGATTTTGTTGCCCTTGATTATTCGGACGGTTTTGCTGTCCTTGGTTTGTTGGGCGATTTTGTTGCCCTTGATTATTCGGACGGTTTTGTTGTCCTTGGTTTGTTGGGCGGTTTTGTTGCCCTTGATTGTTACGATTCTCTTGGTTATTCACTCGATTATGACTTCCTTGGTTATTTGGTCTGTTACTTCCTTGACTGTTCGTGCGATCTACTTGTCCTTGACCAGCAGGACGGTTATTGCTTTGCGTAGTTCGCTGTTGACTTTGATTGTTATGACGGTTTTGGAAGTTAGGATTATTTCTTTGCGTTTTAAATTTCTTTTGTTCTTGTTTTTCCGGCTGGTTGGCTGGTTTCTGATTTGCGGGATTTGAGTTTGCAGATGTTTTACCATTTGGATTGCCGCCTAATGACTGCTGCAATTTTTGCGCCTCTCCATCTGAGATCGCGCCCATATGATTTTTGACATCAAAGCCTAAAGATTGTGCTTTTTCAACAACCTCTTTGCTCGACTTATTCCATTCTTTTGCAAGTTCATAAATTCTTTTTTTTCCCATGCAATCACCTTCCTAACCTAATATTAATTCCTGCACCTTCCTTGCAAATCCTTGATCTAAGATGCCAATGACCATTCTTGGTTTCCCAATGGCCGCACTGATTTCATCAGCAGAAAATGCATCTAGGAGCGGAATTTCGTAATAAGAACTTTTGTCCTTAATTTTCTTTTGTGTATTTTTACCAGCATCACTGGCGATAATGACTAAAGCAGTTTTCTCATTGCGAATCTCTTTTAAAGTCATTTCTTCACCAGTTACTAATTTCCCAGCACGCATGGCTAGTCCTAACATATTTAATGCTTTGGTTTTATTCATTTGCAAATAACTCTTTTCGCGCTTTTTGGTGCGTTACATAGTCCAATAGTTCTTGGTAAAATTCATCTGTCAATTTCGTTTCCAGCACTCGATCCAAGATACGCTTATCCCATGCTTTCTGGGCTTCAGCCGGTTCGATCGCTATATAAGCTCCCCGACCTGGCATTTTTCCTGTCGGATCGATGGAAACAACGCCTTCTTTTGAACGAGTGATACGAAGCATTTCTTTCTTAGGTAGCATTTCGCCTGAAATCACTGATTTTCGTAAAGGAATTTTTCGTTTTTTCATCACGATCTCACCTCAACTATTTTTCGTCAAACTCAACATTTTCATAATCATCCGCAGTCATGTCTGATGGAAGGATCGCTTCATCAACTGTTTCTGCAGATTCTGTTGCTTCTGTGCTGATTTCTTCAGCAGCTTCTGAAGCATTGGCATCATACTCATCGATATAGTCGCCTTCATCCAGCTTCGCATAAAATTCTTCCATGTCTGTTTCTGATTTGATATCGATTTTGAAGCCAGTCAATTTGGCTGCTAGGCGAGCATTTTGTCCGCGTTTACCGATCGCTAATGATAGTTGGTAATCAGGCACGACAACAGTACAAGCCTTCGGATTATCAACATCAAAAATAACGTCGCTGACTTCTGCTGGATTCAACGCATTGGCGATGAAGATCGCTGGATCTTCATTCCATTCCACGATATCCATGTTTTCGCCTTTTAGTTCATTAACGATCGCTTGAACCCGTTGACCTTTAGGGCCAACACAAGTGCCGACTGGATCGACGTTGGCATCAAAGGAACGAACAGCAACTTTGGCACGATCCCCTGCTTCACGAGCAATACTTACGATCTCTACAGTACCATCATATACTTCTGGCACTTCTTGTTCAAATAATCGGCGCAGCAAATCTGGATGGCTGCGGCTAACGAATACTTGAGGCCCTTTTGAAGTATTTTCAACACGAGAAACGAATACTTTGATCCGATCATGGGGTTGATAAAACTCATTTGGCATTTGGTCTTGTTTTGAAAGCACGGCTTCAATTTTGCCTAAGTTTACATAGATATAACGATTGTCTTGGCGTTCAACGATTCCTTGCAAAATGTCTTTTTCGTACGCACTAAATTCGTTATAGATAATGTTTCTTTCCGCTTCACGGACCCGTTGCAAAATGACTTGTTTTGCCGTTTGCGCCGCAATACGACCAAAGTCTTTAGGCGTTACTTCAAAGCGGATTTTGTCGCCGATTTCATAAGCGGGGTTGATTGTCATCGCTTCTTTTAATGAAACCTCTAGTTGCGAGTCCATGACTTCTTCTGTCACTTCTTTGACTGCATAGACGTGGATATTGCCTTTTTTCTGATCAAATTCTACTTCCACATTTTGTGCTTGCCCGTAATGACGTTTGTACGCTGAAACCAATGCCGCTTCCAAGGCATCGATGACAATCTCTTTTGAAATGCCTTTCTCTGCTTCTAATGCATCCAATGCATTCAACATTTCTTTACTCATGATTCTTTCATTCCTCCGTGTTTAAAATTGAATGGCTAAACGAGCTTTGGCAATATTTTTCCGGTCGATCGTTCGTTCTTTTTCTCTGGTTTTGATTCGGGTCTTCATAACTAGCTGATTTTCGTCGAATGACTGTAAAAAGCCTTCGAACTGTTTTTCTCCATCAATCGGTTGATATAAAGAAACATGAATGTACTCGCCGACTGCCCGTTGATAATCTGCTTCTTTCTTCAATGGACGCTCGGCGCCAGGGGAAGAAACTTCCAAGAAATAGGCCTGTGGAATAGGATCAGGTTCGCATTGGTCTAATTGTTCACTAAGTTGTTCACTGACAAAGGCACATTCCTCGATATCGATTCCGCCTTCTTTATCAATGAACACACGAAGAAACCAATTTTTCCCTTCCTTCACGAATTCTACTTCAACTAATTCAAATTTTTGCGCATCCAGAATAGGGGTCACTATATCTGTAACAGTTTCCACTACCGTACTCACAACATCGCCTCCTTTATTTCTCAACGAAACGAACTTCATTCCATTAAAAAGAGTGAGCGAAAAAACCGCTCACTCACTCTAAGTATCATTACATTGTAAATATAACACAATTTTCATAAAGATTCAACTACTGTCGCATGTTCCCTTCGCTTTCAGAAAAAAACAAAGTATTTTCTTAAAGATTTTTAATGCTTGGGTGAATGGCTGTTAGTGAATCACTTGACCAATCCGACGTAGTAGTTGTGGGAAAATGCTCTCTGGATCAAAGTCCATTGGCGCGTCATGTGGGAAATGAAGCCAGAGCCGACCACCATAAACCACTAGTACCAAAAGTGTCAATGTCACCCACAGGTTGTGACTGTAGTAAAGTTTGCTGATTTTCGGATTTTTTTTGAATAAAACAATTCCGAATACGATCGGCACTAACCAAAACAAGGGATGAAAATGCAGCGCACCTTCAAGATCACCCTGAAATAAGTGCAAATAGGCGCGCGTCATGCCACAACCTGGACAAGGAAACCCCGTTAACCATTTAAACGGACAAATCAATAATCTACCCAATCATCTGAATCAGACGAATCGTTTGTATTGTTAGATGAGGTCATGGCATTTTGATCAGCCGCTTCCCACATTTGGTTCATATCACCTTGTAAAATCGCCATGTTGATGAAATCAAAAGCAAACAGGCTCAAGACGACAAAAAGAATTTTGTTGTCACTCAGACGAGGCATATTCGCTCGTTGTTGTGCACTCATAAAGATATCCGCAATTCGGTACCACCAATAAATTTGATACAATCCACAAGTAAGGATTGTGAGTAAAATCGACGTTTCTGGCGAAAGACGATTATCCCCGCTGTATTCTGCCAGCTCTTTGGTTGTTTGGTACATCCAAAAGAATGTATAAATGCCACAAGTAATAAATGTTAATAAAATGACCGATACAACCGATTTCTTTCTAACTCCGTAATTATAATTCATCACAAACTCCTTCTAGTTTATTCCTTTTTATCACTTACTAATTATACACGATTTTATTCACAAAAACAAAAAAAATCTAATTATTTTATTTTATATAGATTAAAAAAGGTAAATAGCACCTGCTGAAAGCAGGTGCCTATACTATAAAATCATTCGTTTTCTTTGAACCAAAAGCTATGCTCGACTATAATTTTTCACTTCAGCAGCCATTGCATCAACAAACAAATTCAATTCTTCGACTTGGGTCTCCTTGCTGCCGTAGCGACGGATATTCACTGTCGCATCATTGACTTCTTGATCCCCAACAACAATTTGGTAAGGAATTTTTTGGGTTTGTGATGCACGGATCTTATACCCCATTTTTTCGTTGCGGTCATCCACTTCCACTCGCAGTCCTTGCGCTTGCAGGCGTTCTTTGATTTCGTAAGCATAGTCGCTGTGGGCTTCGACTGAGACCGGAATGATCGATGCTTGGATTGGTGCCAACCAAGTCGGGAATGCCCCTTTATAGACTTCTGTCAGGTAAGCCACAAAACGTTCCATCGTTGAAACGATTCCGCGGTGGATCACCACTGGACGGTGATTATTTTCGCCATCTTCACCAACATATGTTAGATCAAACCGTTCAGGCAATAAGAAATCCAATTGGATCGTTGACAAGGTTTCTTCCATACCTAAAGCTGTTTTCACTTGGACATCTAGTTTAGGTCCGTAGAAAGCTGCTTCACCGTCAGCTTCAAAATAATCCAATTCTAATTCATCCATGGCCGCTTTTAGCATTGTTTGCGCATTTTCCCACATCGCATCGTCATCAAAATATTTGTCTTTGTTTTGTGGATCGCGATAACTTAAACGGAAACGATAGTCAGTAATATTAAAGTCTTCGTAAACGCCCACCATAAGATCCAGTGTCCGTTTGAATTCTTCTTTGATTTGATCAGGACGAACAAATGTATGACCATCATTTAAGGTCATTTCCCGAACCCGTTGCAACCCTGATAGTGCCCCTGATTTTTCATAGCGGTGCATCATTCCTAATTCAGCAATCCGAATTGGTAGTTCACGATACGAATGGATGTCATTTTTGTAAACCATCATGTGATGTGGGCAATTCATTGGTCGTAGAACCAGCATTTCGCCATCCCCCATATCCATTGGTGGGAACATGTCCTCGTGGTAATGATCCCAGTGCCCTGATGTTTTGTATAAATCCACGTTTGCCATGATTGGTGTGTATACGTGTTGGTACCCAAGGCTAACTTCTTTATCCACGATATAACGCTCGATCGTACGACGGATCGTTGCTCCTTTTGGCAACCAGAAAGGCAAACCCGCGCCGACTTCAGGGGACAACATAAACAATTCTAATTCTTTCCCTAATTTACGATGATCGCGTTCTTTTGCTTCTTCTCGTAAACGAATAAATTCCTTCAAGTCTTTCTTATCGAAAAAGGCTGTTCCATATACCCTTTGCATCATTTGATTATCAGAACTTCCACGCCAATAGGCTCCGGCTACTGATAACAATTTGTACACTTGGATACGACCTGTCGATGGGACATGAGGGCCGCGGCATAAGTCAACAAATTCTCCTTGCTGATAGGCAGTAATCGTTTCGTCATCTGGTAATTCTGTGATCAACTCAACTTTGTATGGATCTTCAGCAAAAAGAGCCAAAGCTTCCTCTTTTGTTAATACACGTCGTTCAATTGGCAGATTTTCTTTAATGATTTTCATCATTTCTGCTTCGATTGCTGGTAGATCTTCCGCAGTTACTGGGTTTTCCCCATTGTCTGTGTCATAGTAAAAACCAGAATCAATTGCAGGTCCTACTCCAAAATGGATCGATGGATAGAGTCTGCGCATGGCTTGAGCCATTAAATGAGCTGTCGAATGACGAAGTAAACCTAAGGCGTCTTCATGATCGGGTGTCACGATCTCAATCGTTGCATCTTCTTCGATCGGACGTGAAAGATCGATCAGTTGTCCATTGACTTTTCCAGCTAAGGCTTTTTTTGCAAGACTTTTCGAGATACTTTCAGCAATCTCTTTAGTTGTTACCCCAACAGCAAATTCTTTTTTTGCGCCATCAGGAAATGTAATAAATAATGACATATGAATGTCCTCCTTTGAATGATTTCAATCAATAAAAAAGTCCTAGTATCGGTTACGATACTAGGACGATCACTCGTGGTTCCACCTATTGTTCGAAAACAGAAAAAGTCTGTTTTCCTCTTCATGAGATAACGGTTCAACCGCCTCCGTTTCGACAGAGGTCTAAAAAAGTGGTCATCCTTTGGTTTTCTTCCAGGAAATTTTCAGCCAAGATTTCCCTCTCTTATCGAAGACTCTCAAACTCAGGTGTCTTTTTTATTGATCGATTATGGCTCAATTAAACCACTACCTACAAGAAAAAGCAAGAGAATTATTTCCAATCGCCATTCACAGCATAGGTTCCTTGCTTCATTTCATTGATGATGACATGGATATGCTCCTTAGGGGCACCCGTATTTTTATGGACCGCCTCAGTGATTTCTTTCATCATATTCGTCAGTTGTTCTTGCGAACGCCCTTCAACTAGTTCGACATGAATAAATGGCATACGATTTCCTCCTTTGTTTGCTTTTGATTATACACCTTTTTCAAAAAGACAAAAGCTATTCCCATGATTTCCAAAGAAAAACGTGTCTTTATTCCTCCTGATACACGACAGAAAACTTTTCACAAACGCATAGCATTTGATCGTGAAAAGACAACCCCGCTGAGGCATAAGCTCGTCGAAAAAAAGCTTCATGAACACGGCGCCAATAAGCCAAAGTGCGATCTCCTTCCCCTTCTAAAAAGGCAAACGCTGCTGTCACTTCATCAAATGGCACGATCGACACTGACTCTAGATAAAGAACAGCTCTTGGTACATCCGAACCATCTAAAAGGACACTATACGTTTCTGATTGTGGCAATGCTTCTTGCTCGATTTCATAGAGCGCAGCGGCGGAGGTCGTCGCTGTCTTTTTGCCAGCTAAAACAAGTGCTGCCAGTTCATCCGCCATTTCTGAAGTATCACCAAAGGACCAAGCATCTTCATAGGTCAGAGAAGATTGATTTCTTGGATTTGCTTTTAAAAACCGCTGCCAAAACGCTTGAATCTGACTGTCTTTTATTTTTGGTTCTCTGGTCTCATCTGCCAATTTTTTTCACTCCAATACTTCGTATATGTTTGGACATTCTCAGCTTCTTGCCAATCATAGGCCAACCCTAATTTCTCGCTGATTTTCTTTGCTTGCTTATCAAATCGTTTTTGCATCTTCAAAAGGGACTGACCGCAAGCAGTGATCGTGGAAAAATCAAGCAATGAGGTCAATTCCCGCCACTCCTTTTCCGTTAGAAACGACTGCAGGTATTTATGATTTTTCCCAGTACTCACCTGAAATTGCTGAGCATGGGCAACAAACAAATCTTCTATCCATAACAATTCTTGCCAACAAATGGTGTATAAATGATCCGTAGCATAAATTAGTTGCTTTCGAAGCAGCCCTTTCACGACATACGTGCTTACCCACCAAAATTCGTTGCAGTGTTCTTGAAAAGCGGCTTGGGTCGGGCGCTTGATCCAGTAATGCGAATGATTTGCTTGATTAGCAAAACTTAGTAATTGGTCTGGATCAAGCAGCGGCTGCAAGCCTGGTTCTTTAGCAAGACGATCGACCAGTGCAAGTGGACATAGCATGAGATCGATTCTTACTCCGTCTAAAAAATGCATCAAGTACGTAAAACACCCGCCCAAACTCGGCGGATAAATCGTGCTAGCTTCCGGTGTTTGCCTGATCATGATTGATCCAAAGGCTTCTAACCATGAAGAATCATCGACCAAAGGCTGAATATCCTCCATCACGAAGACCACGTCAAAATCCTGCAAAATATCTTTTGGCGCCTGTGGATCGGTCCGTGAACCAGATAAACCGATGGCACGTGCCCCAACACGTTTCCCAACAGACAGGATCAATTGGCGCAATTCTGCTTCTTCTCTCACCTTTTCCACCTCTATTTCGTTTCGTTTTTGAACACCTAAGCTCTTTTTATAAATATTAGCATAGTTTCTTTTTTTCCACGACATTCACAGGGAAAATATGCTATAATTTTATGTCGCAATTTTTTTAAGGAGGATCCTTCGTGAACGAACGTCAAAAAGAACAACAACATGTCAATGAAACCATTGCTCTGATCCACAGAGAACAAGCGATCCTTTCGCAGCAAAAACAAGAATTAGCCGCTAAAATGGATGATCAATTAAAAGAAATCGCCGATAAGAAAATTCGCGGAGGCGACAGTGAAGCCTTTTATGAATCAGTGATCGAGTACCAGCAGCATGAACAAGAACTGCTGATCAAGTATCAAACCGCAGAATCACAAGAAAAACGCGTCAAAACCCTAACAACGATGACAGGCAATCCCTACTTTGCTCGAATCGATTTCAAAGAAGA